>Ga0153980_1000070_pt1:67500-68667 | contig 68667 bp, 60 predicted proteins | sample TSGA064MetaG_FD_104722 | JGI IMG/M metagenome (GOLD analysis project Ga0153980, IMG submission 104722) | Attine ant fungus gardens microbial communities from Georgia, USA - TSGA064 MetaG | ecosystem: Host-associated > Fungi > Mycelium > Unclassified | place: USA: Georgia, Magnolia... | reverse complement strand
TGACAGTGATTCTCTAATCTCTAAAGAGAAGGGTCGAAAGAAGAAAGTCTAGACTTTTCTCTGATTCATAGTGGGAGCTGTTTGGCTATTAGTCACTTTTCTCGCTCCTCAAGAAAGACGGCTGGGAACGGATCTTCTCCCTCTCGCGATGTGGCATTCCGTCCGCTCTTTCTTTGCATTTCTTTTGCTATCAGCGGGGAATCAAGGGCTTTCAGAGAGCTTTCCTTCTTCCTTATACCCTTTCTTGCCCTAAGAAAGACGGCTAGAAACTTCCTATTAGGAATGGCTTCCTTTCAGGTTGTGTTGTTACAGACCAGACTGTTCTAACAGGGCAGGGGAGACGGAGAACTAATATGATCGGGCAATAGCGCAGATAAGATCAGACTGAATGTGTGAAGGATATGGTTCTGGTTCTCTTCTGTCCCGTTCCTTCAATCAAAGAAGAATCCATGCCCAGGGCTAGTGCCAGCGCATAGTCAGAGTCTTCCCTGCGCCACTCCTTCTAGTCGAGTGTCTTGCGGCGCCTTTAACGATGAGAGAAGGCGATACCGAAGAGAATAACTCAAGGGCACTGGCTACTCCATCAACTCAATTTCGTTGCGTAAGTGAGGATGCCAGTCATCATAGTCTGAACTTGAAATCTTTCGTAGGCTCATCTCGTCGATTGGCATTCCGATCCTGGTCATTCATAGATAGTCGGCACTTTTAGTCATAGGCTATCGCCCATTCCTGATAGCCGCAGCTCTGCCCGTTCCCTATTCCATTAAAGAATGAATGGGAATTGATCTGACAACGGCTGGGCAAAATCCATCTCTATTTTCTGCTTGCTTTCTTGCTTTCATGAAGCCGACCTTAACAGACATCTCTTCCATTTTCGTAGATGGAAGATCCGGTGAATCAATTAAATTAGATGCCGCTTACCTAGATGCGGTGCTTGTCCCTCGAAGCGAAGGTCAAGACCAAGACATTGGGGATTCTGAATCTGACCGCACTTCCCTCAGGTCGAACGGCTATCGATCCTGGCCCGATGAGAAAAGGGTTGAACTCATGCTTGCCTTAACCTAATCTACTTGGATCCCGGATTCAATTCCATGTTGGAAAAAATATCCTTCATGTAAAGGAAGAGTTCAACAAAAGTCATCTCTCTGACACTGGCTGTTCTTTCTA
>Ga0153980_1000070_pt1:40000-57500 | contig 68667 bp, 60 predicted proteins | sample TSGA064MetaG_FD_104722 | JGI IMG/M metagenome (GOLD analysis project Ga0153980, IMG submission 104722) | Attine ant fungus gardens microbial communities from Georgia, USA - TSGA064 MetaG | ecosystem: Host-associated > Fungi > Mycelium > Unclassified | place: USA: Georgia, Magnolia... | reverse complement strand
AGGTCCGGCGCTAATAGAAGTTGCTTACTCTCCTAGTAGCGAAGGAAAAGGGCAGGGCTTTTTTCGTAGTAATAGTGGGCGGGTCTCATGAGATCTATGCCGGCCGTCGCAATCAAACGAAGGTCGAAGGACCATTCGATTCATTAAGGGGAATAGATCTAGGCCTATTTGTTCGGTCAATCACCAAAGGCGGGGGGGAACCACTATGGACGAGACCCCCCCGGCCTCGATTCTTTTGCATAGTCCGGGGGCCGGCCGCAGCAGAGCAGCGGGGCATAGCGGCGCCCTCGCCTGGCGCCATTCCCGGACCTAGCAGCAGACGGGCGGGCCGTGCCTGAATTCAGACCGGACCAGACTCTTCTTTGTTTGAGCTGCTCCCACGCACGCAGACCGGAAGATCTCACTTGTCCAGTCCAGGACAAGTACGTAGAGATCTTCGTGGGACCGTGGAGGGAGTCTCAATCGATCTTTTCTAGGATTCCAACTCACGCCACACATGGAGATCTTTCCATTGATAGATAAGAGGGCTCCCCCCTTGAACAGACTCTTAAAGCTTAGGTTACTACCTGCCTCTACGGAAGAGGTTTACTTTGTACCGCCCGGAGGTCATATAGATCGGAACCCGAAGCGATAAGAACGAAAGGGTTGGTGTGGCCACAGCTACAACTACTGGCGCTTCAAAAGGCTTAGATTCGTTGGGCGCTACTGAAAGCCTTTTTTTAGGTCGTGTAATAGGGAGGTGTAAGCCCCGAAAGCCTTTGGTACTTCGGTAGGGCGAGCAGCCCTAAAACCAAAAAAAAGGTTTGGAACCCTTCCCCTATTTCTGCATTTCATTCTCTATTTGGCCCGCTTCAAACAAAATGAGAAAAAAGGGTCGGTCAATAGCATAGCTCTTTCTTTCCCCGGTCTACTTTCGAAGGAAAGGCCTTCGCATTCCTAATCCGCCCCACCAACCCCGGACGGCTTTCTTTGCCCCAGCTTAGCGAATCGCATCCCCGCGCAACGACATTGTTTGTGCGCCCCTTACCGTTCTCGCTCAGTGTTTGCAACAGCTGGGAAGGCAGTCGTAGAAGCGAAGCCTATCGCCACGCCGACCATCAAATACGAGATTGGGCCTCTTCTCAAAGATTTGATGGAACGGCCCAGCCCAAAAAAGGAAGGTTATAGTACGCGATGCCTTCCATTTGTACGAATCGCGAACATACCACGCACGACCGGACGTAGAGCCACTAAGAGCTGGCAGACCGGGCCGGGCGCAGGTGCCAGATCCGAAAAGTCGAGTCTCGATCAGCCTAGTGCACCAACCACGTGGTACGACGGGCACTCAAAGACCTGGCGAATGATGGCCCACCCCACCCAAGAGCGCTTATGTCATAGGGGAACTCATGGCTGGAAACAATCCTTATGGTTTTGATATCCGGTAGGAATAATAAGAATAAAAGTCCAGGTTGGTTGGTGAGCCTAGTGATAGGAGACTATCTAGCTTGGTTCGGAGAGCACTTGTTGGGTTAAAGATTTTTTTGTTGCTAAATGTTACGGCCTAAATGCTGAACTATTGACCCTACTTGTTCGGATGGGTGTTCACCCCAAAGTGTTCCCGGACCGCATGCATACATCCGTAAGTAACTTAGTGCAACATGGCAAATTTCATTGAGAGGAATCAGCAAAGAAAAGAAAAACGGGTCAACATCAACATGTGTATTTGAGAGATTGTCCTCGGGCTGAGGAGTGTCCACATGAGTTCGTTGAGGTTTTCTGCAACAGGATAAAGGAAACCGATTGAGAAACTTGCATGGGGCTGGCTATTCACTCACTTTTTTCTGCTAATGTGCAGCGGCGAGGGTGGACGTAGTTCAGGAAGTTCATCGTTCAGATAGATGGATACGAGATCATATCATGAAATAAGGAACCTTGGCTCATTCACCAAGGCAACTACTCCTAGATATATACGACTATCAATCAACAGGCTCTGTCAACAGGTTTGGGTACTGGGTCAAGGGCGTTAAGCACTCCTCCATCATTGGTGGTGAAGGGTGGACGTAGTTCAGTAGCTTCAACAATTCATCTTTTATGATATCAAGTACCTCATGACTAAGGTTGAGGTGGAAAATCCGGAAAGAGAGGCAGACATCCTTACTGGTTGGGGTATCTATATAAATCAGCAGCAGCCAGCCTTGAAGACTTGTATATGGGAGGTGCCGGCTGCCCAGATGTTGACTCCTGGGTCGTTGAATGTTGTGGCTAAGTGTGGGGTATCATTCGCGGGAGGGATGGCTTGCGCCTTTCATAAGAAGTTGCAAGTCTTCATGATTGAACTTAGAGGCATCTCAATGGCTCTCACCACAGCACTTGATATGGGTTTGTCTGATATCTGGATTGTGTCAGACTCGATGAATGCAGTGGATATAGCTGAGGGTAAGGCTGCTACCCCTTGGAGAGCGAGGAATATTCTCATCCGTTTGCAGGGACTGAAAAGGAGATTTTCGAGAATGAGAATCTCTCATTGCTGGAGGGAGGCGAATAGAGCATAGAGCGGGGAGGTGCCAAAAAGTAGTCGGAGTCGGCCTTGGGGAACGGATGGCGTCTCAGGGCCCCTGCTCACCTATCCGGAATTGGGTCATAGCTAGTCGCTTTAGCGCGATACAAAGGGTAAAGACTGGTAACACCTTAAGTAAGACAGCTCAGAAAAAGACTGCCGGAAATCCGGGCTGCTTCCCTGGATGAGGTAGTTTCCGCAGGTGTTATTCTATTACGCAGCCACCCACCTATTCGACGAGTCACCTAGGTGAAATACTTCTTATTCATAGAAGACCCTGGCTTCCATTTCTCTATCCTAAGGTATACCCCTGTAACAGGATACTCTGGTACACTGCGCAAATTCGTCGACATCCGGCATCTCTTCTCAAAGGTATTAAAGTCGCTAGATTCAAAAGTGTGCCCTTCGATCGCGGTGCTCATCTTACCATCTGACGCAGTCCAACTTATCCCTGCTAACCTACAACTAAAGCACCATGCCTCTTTGATTCCGAAATGCGGCCGACCATCGGAAGGGACACATCACACACCCTAACTCCACGAAGGGATGGATGGAATAGACAGGCACAAACCGTTGACCCTAATCTTACCAAGATATACTGGTATTCAATCCAGAATGGGCACACAAACTGTTCGGGAAGTGAATGAAGCAGAAATATACACATTAGTCTTGGAGTTAACCCCAGAGGAGAAAGAACCACCTCCGCTTGTCCTAGAGCTAGCCTCAGAGGAAGAAGTGGAAGACCTCCTTACTAGATAAAGGTACTAGCCCTATACCGGAGAGAGAACTAGAATGTACTGAGCTTTCCTCCGACTAATAGGATCGGACAGGAAGAACCGGAAGACGAAGACCTTCTTTTTTGGTTACAGTCTCTCGGTCCCATAAAGAAGACAGGAAGAGAACAACTGGGATCAAGGTCTCTTTCTGTGGATTAAGAGAGGGCTGCAAAGAGATAGAGGCAAAGGTTGCAGCAGGAGGGAGAGACGGTTCAATACCCGATAACCAGGGTTCAACCTAAGAGAGCTAGTCCTCACCCGACTTATAGACTATATATTGAATATCGCTATTCGTGACCGCAGGGCGATCAGCAGTCGGCCCCTCCTTTCCGTTTGGAATAAAGGAGGATTCCTATGGGATTTACGGGAAAAGAGGTGGCAGGGGGTTCCTACCCTCTTAGAGTTCAGTACCGTGGGAATGTGATTAGGAGTGACATTTAGTTAGATTGGGTAACTCTCTCTATATAAGCCACCTTTCCCATTTCGTCAGCCAACAAGAATCCCCCTTGGTCATCAGTAAACAAGGGAAGTAGCACTAAGCGACTAACAGCAGAGGAAAGACCCGCATAGAAGATAGGCGTATACCTCTGTACATAGCATCTGGTAAGGACGTTATGTACCACAACTATCATACGACACCTCTCCAGAGGAAAGAACATCGTAGAGTTCTATGCCAACCAGGTAAAAACCAAAGTAAAGCGCAGCACAGAAAGAAGAAAGGAATCCCTTACCTAGTCAACTGGTCAATCTGTCTACGATTTCCGGGTTCCCACGGAGCGGTAAGAAGCAAGGAAGACTCTTTATTACAATGTAAAATCCCGTGAAAGAACGTGAAATAAAGTAGTAAACTAAGCCGAAGCACGGGTGCGCAGCAAGGGACTGATTGCCTTAAGGCAAGGACAGATAGATAAATCCTTTGGATCAGTCGATAACTGAACTCAAGAAAAAGAAAGAATCAAGGGAAGAAGGCGATAGTATTCATTCCTCCACAGCAAGCCCATTAGAGATAGGTGAACAAAGCCTATTCAAGGAGTCCCCCCGCAGCCTTTTTTTTAAAGTAGTCTTATAAAGGAAAGCATATTCAATAGGGAAAGCTTAGAAAGAAATGTATCTCTTCTCTTAGCTATGGCCCCCCTAGGGGAATCTTCTCGTTAGCCATCTCATGCAAAGAAATGTAGCTATTATGCTTGCTTATCCCTACACGGAATGATACCAGGGGCACTCCTACTATCTTGTAAAGAGTTGTAAGGCGCACTGAGACTAGGAACTATTAAATTAAATAGGAACTTTTGACTTGGGAAACTCGCTTGCGTAATGGCCAGGAAAAGCAATCTCGACGGGAAGAAAAGAAGAACATGAGATCATGGAGTAGAAAGAAAAGAGGGAGTCCGGCTTTGGTTCATTGGCCCCTGGCCTTTTTCTGCTCCGGACTGTCTCCTAATAGGACTTCGACACCCTGCAGGCTCAAAGGTCAAAGTCATGTATCCGCTCTCAGATTCGCATGAGCTACTGCTCTCGTCCTGACCAAGATCTATTCTCATCTTGTGGGTAATCTCCTCTCTCACTCTCCACTTTGATTTCCATCAGAGAAAGCTGGCGCATCTTTTCGTTCATCAGGCTAACGTCTGTCCCGATGATAGAAGTTTAAGGTGATCAATAATCAACGCAGCTTGTTTCAAAGACATCTCTCTCCATTTCGTTAGTGATTATGCCCCAGCGAGGAACTTAGACTTTGATTGGTCATATATGGAACTCGGATTCCTTCTCCAACCCCTTTCTCATTAGCTCTCTCTTTCGCACTAATGAGATCTTCCTCTCTATTTAAGTTATTATCGAGTTAGCTATTAGAAGAAGGACTAAAGATTATTACCCCCAACGTTTATGGGCATTTTCGGGGCATTAATGTGTTCAAATCAGATTGCAGAGCTTGTGTTCAGCGAGCCAGCGCAGGCTGCTTTCGGTTGGTTTCAACTCTAAGTTGGAGCAACTCACTCATGTTCCAACACCTACTGATGGCATCATCCCCTAAGACCGGAAAGTGTTCAAACCAAGATGGGCGTGGATGACAAGTTTCAAGAAGACAGGTGGGTTCTAAGGAGGGGAGCATGGTTTGGCCATAGACGCGGGATTAGGATACCGCTATTTGACGAGTCCTGTTTCCCAGCTCTCAGTCCTGTTCCCATTCACGGAACACTTTCGATATCGGCTTTATTCTCCGATTGCAGCTTACTATTTTAATGAGTTATTAAACATTCTCTCGACAGGTTTGAGAGCGCAGGGGGAGACCAGAGGTTTGGAACCCCGAGCCTAAGGCCTTCAATGATACTCGGAGTGCCAAGGAAGGCCTTAGGCCAACGTGTTCGATGTCTAACAGTATTTCAGAGTGGCTCATATACCGGAAGCAGATAAAGTTAGCATTACTTCCATGTATCTTGTGTGTGATGTTAAATTATGGTGGAGAACCAGAGTTTAGGATTCTTCACGCCAACCTATCACCGATTGGCCAGAGATGAAACAAGAGCTGAGAAAGATGTTTTTGCCGTGTAATGAATAATGGCTAGCAAGAGACTGATTAAGGCGTTTGAGGCAAACGGGTTCAGTTAGAGAGTATGTGAAGAGCTTCCAATCTCTGATGCTCGAAGTGGGTAGTATAAGTGAGGTAAATTTATTTACAACTTTATGGCTGGGTTGCAGTTGTGGGTTCAGAACGAACTTAGAAGGGAGAAAGTGAGATCGATTCTATGGGCTAACGAGAGCAGGAAATCCACAGTTTATTGATCGAGAAGGTAATGAGTTATCTGACCTGATAAACTAAGCTAAGGATTTACCTTAGAGAAATAGCTTTCTAGGCGGAGACGCCAAAGCTAAGTCTAGACATCTTTCTTTCTCTCTTTCTTCCTTGCTTAGAATAGAAATGGAAGGATAGCTACTTATACCGGTACCGGGAAGTAGAAGGATTCCACAAATATTCTAGAGAGTTACTTGCTCTTGGGATTGGGAAGACTTGCTATTCTCTTGAGTTGAGCTACTCTCCCGGATAGTTACGGAGTTACTTCCTCAACTTCTCAGTAGAGCTTCTCCCCTTGGGAATAGGGATTACTTGCTAACAACAGAAAAGTAAGAACAACAGTGAGGATTGGAATCTACAACTATTCTCTTTCCTCAAGTAAATGGGGATTTGGTTAGCTAAAAGCGTAGTTGGATATAACCTTAATATACTTCCAACATGTGGTTACAAGAGATGATAAACTAATGACCTTGGAGATGAAGTCCTATGAGGATGAATCGATCAACTAGATCTCTTTCCTAACTTCCTCTCCGTCGAGCTTCCTTTGGTCGCCTCGCTCAATTAATGATCATTTTCCCGGCACACTTCCTATCTTGCTATGGGTACGTTGAATCCCGGCCTAGAAAAGACCAGGAAAGATAACCTGACTTCTCTACGGATATCCCAACTTCAGCCCCAACAACCCCTGCTGACTCGCCCAATCCAGTAGCCAGTGGAACGGAAGATTGAAAGTTCCAAGGAAATGCCTAAATGAAACCTATCTTAGGGCTTCCAGAGAGAAGGAAATCCTTACTTTATAGTCGCATGCGAGTCTGGGCCGAGAAAACAAGGATTAAAAGCTTTAGCCACGAAATCCTATTCGAGTTCTAGCTCTGAAGATTAATCGATATCTTATCTGAGTGAGGGAAAGAGAGAAGAGACGAAGGAGATATGCTTGAGAATACCTACTTTTCTTTTCAAGAAAGGGGATGGGATTTCGGGGAGAGCTATTATGCTTTAGCTCAATCCACCAGTCCTTACGAAGGACAGGATTTGATAAATCAACTCATAGACTAATGAAAAGAAAGAACTTTCTTGTCTAATCGAATTATTCAACATAGAGCTGAACTTCCAAAAGGAGACCAATGTTAATAAAACAAAGAGAAGAAGAAGAGGGGTAAGTGGGCTTCTTTCACCTTTAGGAGTGGGATGGGACAGCTGAGGATATAGTGAGTGTGCCGCGAGTGAGAGATCAATTGTGTCCTCAATTGTTCCTCTCTGGTCCCATATGTATTCCAATCTTCAGTCTCATTTCTCACAACTATCTTTTAGAAGCAGATAGTTCACAGTGCTTATCCTATAGAATTGAAAGAATATATCACAAATGTCTAAGTTTTCACTAATTAGGGAGAAGGTTTTTGGCAGCGAGATGGGAAGTCTTGAAAAGACCGAATTGATGGCAAAACTTCTTCATATAATAGATCTGCTTTGGAAAGGTACCAAAAGATATCAGGAAAGGCATTCGAAAAAAGACCTGGAAAACCTAAAGCTAACAGCTAGAGGGAAGGATAACTGAAGACGATTATATGCATTTGTGACAATAGGCCATAGACCCTCGAGAGGAAAAGCTAGCAGAGAGTCGAATTGATCCAATGATCAAAAAATTTCATATTAATAGTAATCCCGAGAGACACTCATTCCCCCTAGAGGCTCTATCTCTTCACTTCCCTGCTTTCAAAGCTACACTTGCTCCCGGCTGTTACACGTGTTTACGAGCCAGATTACGAGGAAGAGGCTCCTGCAGAGACGCCGTTGAATGCAGCCCCAGAGTCCCGAGCTGCCTGAACCCCGGAAGTGACTTCCTTTCCCGCCTTAAGTCCTTCGTTTTCATTCTCTTTTTATTGGAATGGAAGCATTCTTAGTTAAGGGTCAATGTTTTGATAATGTCTACCTCCTTACCCCAAGCAAGTAAGGATTTTGCTTTCTTCCCTCACTCGGCTCAGTGATTGAAGTTGCTCGCCTAGCCTTGAGTGGTAGGGTCGTAATTTGAGAAATTCCCCTAGTCTTTAGTCGGCTAAGTGCCTTGATCTTTCCGTCGGTTCAGCCCCCACCAAAAGAAGACATTCTTATGCTTTCCCGGCTCGATTCGCTAAAAGACCGCCCATAGATAGGTATGTATCCCCGCTGACCAATGGTAATGGTATCCCACAACCTCCGATTTCAAATCGAAATTGATATTCGGGCATTTTTATTAAGCAAGTTCTCTTTCTGTATAGATAGGCTCCACTCTCAACTGGCAAGGAGTTCCTCTTTCAAGACAAGAGTCAAAAAGTTATTAGTCTTCGATTCACCGAGTCGGAAGAGAGCGACAAGGGCTATATATAGAGTAAACCAAGCACAGCAACGAACGAGATAGTCTTACTATACGGAGGAGACGGAGACTAACAAGTAGACTATGATACTATCTCTTGTACAAGAGATAAGACATGGGAACAGACCCGCTTCTAGAGATTACGAATAGCGTGTGGACTTGCTTACATGTTCGGATGAGAACAGACGAGCAGCAGCCGGATGAGAGCACTAGCTAGCGAGATAAGCGTATGGCACTTTCTTAAACTATAGAATCACATGAGAGCTTTAGGAGATGAAACAATCAACATCTGGACTGGAACTCGCGGAGACCGAGAAAGGCGGATGTCATTGTGTCTGATACCGTACTTGAATCCATTCAATTCCTATATATCCCGCAGCGAGCCAATAGAGAATCGGGCACGACGTCAACCTTCTTCAGCCTTAGCCAAGAACCCCTCTCCTTACCGCTTCGTGGGTCTATAGGGCGAGCACTTTAACACCCTATATCGGACTTCGGGTCGATCGGACCTCCGCTAAAAAATCAAGAAAAGAAGTCAACCCTTACCACGAACGAAAGAGTAAATGAATGATGGAATAAAGCCTGTCCGCGAGCCCGAAAACCTCTTTCCTTTCTTTCCTGGCCGAATCAACTCTTCATTTTCGAAATGCTGGTTTTGAGTCATTTAGTTTTAGTTAGTAAATATATCTTTGTCTTTTTTCCCGGATCATGATAATATGAGCTAACTCTCAAGACAAGAATAGAAGTCTAGAAGCCCCTAAAAGCGCATTAAAAGAGAAGGGCTCCCCCCTTCAACGTCAATCAATGTGGAAGGGAAAAGAAAAAGAAAGCAACCTACTACTCTAGGTCTAGTGCTACTCGCAGTAGATTCAACCATCACCCTTCAGGGCAGTTCTTCCTTATGAAGGTGGGACTGTAAAAGCACCGGTTGAAGTACCAACTCCAACTACTGCAGCTACGGCTGCGGATCTATCTAGTCCTTTGATCTAGTCTAATAGTTTTCCCGGTAGCCGGTAGAAGTAGAATGATACTATAGCCGAAAGTCCTACTATGGTTTAGGTTTGTTTCCGCAGCATCAAGCGACAGAAAAGAAGGTAGAACTTGAGTCGCTTCCGGTATCATAGTTGGCGCTCATCAAGTCTTTCCGGCATTTGATCCCTTTCACATGGGGATAGGAAAGGCTTAAACATTTTTAGAGCCACCTAAAAAGGTGAAGACGGTCAAGCAAGAAGACCAAGGGCATTCATCCTTGTGCTTTTGCCTCGACATCCAATCTCTGTACGGCTGACTCTACAGGCCAATATCACCAGCACCTAAGAAGATGGAAGAGGATAAGGCTGAAATGCAAGATCCACATTTAGAGAGGTCTTTCGGCTTGGACAAGACACATGTATCGGATTTGGATACGTGGGCTGTGGCTGCTGCTTTTCAGGGACTAGGCAATGTTAATTAGCCTCAACCATCATACCACCCTGGGTAAAAACCTCTTCACAAGTGGGCTCCACCTCGAGAAGAGAAAATATGGAACCGGGGACTGGATTGGTTAGGAGAACTAGATGTGAGCTTTTTGTTTGGACCAGTTGGGCTTTCCCCTTGTCTTTGCATCCCATTCTTTCCAAATCTTGTTGGATCCAGCCTTTTTCCGGGTTCGGGTCGGGGTTATCATACCTGGCAAAAAAGTAGGCTGAACACGGGTCGGTTTTGGATCCGCCTGACCCGAGAAAGTTCCCGCCAATGCCGGTCGTTCAGAGCTGCTTGTTCCTCTGGCGAAACCTCCGTCCCCGACGATGATGAGGGACATAATGAAAATGCATGCTCACATGTAAAGAACCCTGCTCGTCCATAGCGGCCGCACTGGAAACAAATAGAGGTTCAGGCCTTCATATTCGACTCTTTGCCATTTACCCCTTCAAATAGGGGAGCTTTTCCAAGTCCACTTCGACACTCAGTCTAGAAAACCTACCTCTACTTGTTCCCGCAGTTATTAAGTCCAGTATAATGGGCTTCCCTATGATATCCAAAATTTCGTCGAGGATCTCACGATCTCCACCGGCATCCCGGAGAATCTGACCCAACAATTTCTGAAATCTCCATCTCCCGCCACCATATCTCTGTAGGTCTTGGTGGTGGCCAAAGGATTACCGATATCCGAGATGATCATACGATCCTCTCCCACAACTGGCACAATGCCCTTAGAGTCTGTATATGCATATATATTAGACTCTGTTGAAGCTGAACATGGAGAATTGACTATCTAATCAGCGGAATGCGGCTTAGTCTTGAGCCCTTCAACCTTCCTTCCCCCCCCCAGTCCCACTATTGTACCAGTCCACATTGGGACTGAGCCTGATCTCATACGAAATCAATGCTGCCATCCTCCTGGCAAAGCACAAGATGATGTGACGCTCAGGGACGCCTAAAGTCAACTATTGGATAGTCTTGGGAAAGGGGGTAAATCAAAAGGCGATCTCATCCCCAGGGAGTACCACCCCTTTCCCAGCTCGGGGATGTGTCATGCCCTGAGTAGAGACAAGGAATGGTTGATCGCCTTCACCACCTACTAAGTATCCACTAGGACCAAAAGGACCAGTGGAGGCATAAGGACCAAGAATTGGCACTTGGTAATGGATACCCAGAGAGGCCACTAAAGCGTAACACTTCTATAGTTGACCCAACCTTAAAAGATGTTGATCTCTTCGGTCAATCTTCCAGTGAAGCAGTACTATTATAAAATAACTGTTCAATGGTTACGTCTGGACGCAAAGCCCTCATGTAGTACCAACGACAGTATCGAAGCCAAGACCTTACCCATGCTCTAAGAAGACTCCATTCAAGGAAATCCTTCATCCCAGGCATCTCAAAGAGATCGTCCGGAATAAGGCGTAATTGGTGCCATCTCCTTTCGAAGAAAAGCAACCAATAAGCCTTCTACGTAGCAATTCAAGGGAAGGCCTCGCCCCAGCATTGAATGGTAGCGAAGGGCGGGTCCACATAGCCCAGACCCTATCGTAGTGAGGAGACCGAGCATGGTCGATTTGACCAAGGCATCGAATAGGCTCTGGGACTTTCAGGATATGCCTTACCTGATGAAAAATGAATTTCTTTTCACGAATCAGGAAAGCAGGAAGAAAACCTCGAACTTAGTCCCGCTAACCGCTTCTTGCTAACAAAGGAGAGCGCACCGTCACTTACATTACACTCCCTTTTGAATGTCCATCTTTAGAAGAAAAGATTTCCGACATGAAAGAGAATGAACTCGAAAGCCTCTTTGAGACAAATCCGCGAATAAGACAAGCAACAGACTTAATCTAAGAGGAAGGCAAGGGTGGACGTAGTTCAGTCATTATCATTCATACAGCTGATCTGCGCCAAAATCTCTCTTTTCTATTTATCGATATAACAGCGGATATGCGAACAGCAGATATGATCACAGTAGCTGCTACTTCTTCCTAAGAGGAGAAAGAAAGCCGACCTTTTGGCTCGCTTCCGACTGTCTTGCCCAGAATGACTGGAATGAGACCGTAAGCGTGCTACCTTCCCTTCTTCCCTGCCTTCCTTGGCCGGAAGATTCTATGCTCTTTCAAGCCCTTCCATCAATGAATGTGCTTGCTACAAGCACTCCAATAAGCCTACCTACCATTCCGATGCCATATAACAGATCTTGCAGCAATCCCTACCGGAGCAGAGAATGAATTCATACTACCACACGGAAACCGTGCAACCCCGTGACGTGATTTGGGCATAGATCATCTTTCCCTTCTACGACGGCTAGTGAAATCATAAAAAGTTCGCTCCCCTTGGGCATGAAGCCATTGGATCAGGGCATCAAATCACAGGCGAAAGGTATTCGGAGTTCTTCCCCGGCAAAGCAAAGTCCTTACTTTGACTTAGACTTACCCGAATCAAGTCAAGGCGATGAAGCAGGCTCAAGGCCCATCTTATTATAAGAGTTCTCTCTCTCTCCGGGAATCATAGCCTAGTCAAGTACCCCAGAAAGGGAATCCACTTCTGACGAGAATCCTTCTAACTCTTTTTTTCAAGTCAAGAATGTGTAAACCGAGGCCATTGAATCTGCTGCAGATGTCATCATAGAAGAAGAAGCTGTTCTTCTTTTTGCTGAATCAGCTACTAATCACACGTTTGGAATCGATCTAGCTGCTTAGCTTATCTTATGTGGTTTGGGCATACGGATTCGACTAGCATTCACGTGGGTAGCATTTTAATGCGGGGAGCAATCACCCGAAAGCACGGGATTCGACTTGACTTTCTTTCCGATGGTCCTATCCTATTAGAAATAAGTAAATAGTGGATCTTCGACTAGCAGCTTTTTTCGTGGAAATCTTAGTCGGTAGTGGCTTTTTTGCTTTGACCAGGCCAAAGGCGAAAGGCGAAAAAGAGAGGAAAAAGGCAATTCCTTCTCTTCTGTTGTCACAAGAAGGGACTAGTTTCCTAGCCAAGCCAGGGAATCTACGATCGATTGTAAAAAAATATCCCACTACGGGGTAAGAAGCAGGGGAGGAGTGCCGCTTAGTTCCATTTTTTTTTAGTTAAATCACCCGCCGAAGCGAATCCTTTTCTTTCGAAATAGCCAAGCCAGTAAGTAGAAGGGCAAGAGCAAGGGAGAGGGAAAGAAAGGCATTACCAGAAGGAAAGTAGTCCAACTCAATGTCTTACGCATCAGTGGCATTTGAATGAAAGCAGTAAGTCCGTGGCCAAGAATCATCGATTTTGGAGTTACCAGCTCAAGGAATTTCTTACTTACTCTATCAAGTAAGGTAAGGAATTTTCTTCAAGTTTTTTAGTTCCATATTGCATAAATTAATCAGGCTGGAAAGACCTACACCTACTACCCTTTATCTTTTCCCTTTTTCAAGAAGGTCAAAAAGAGGAATATTTAAAGAAAGCTTTTCTAGCCAGCCCAGCCCTTCTAGTTGGAGTTGCTGTGCCAGTTGCATTGACAGTTTCCGCTGCCTTGAAGCGAGTAGCAATTGCAGTGGAAGTTTCCTTTGCTGCGGTTTGAGTTCTCGTTCTAGTTGAGGGACCTCTTTCATCGCGTTCTGTTACATCCCGCCCAGAGCCAGTCCCCAGCGGTTTAAGATCTAGGAGATGTGGGAGAAGGTTTTCCTATCCCAGTGAGGAAAGCATTTATTGAGTAAGTGAGTGAGCCTATGTGCTCTCAGATGGCTCTTGATCGGATGGAGCTTTTTAGTTCAATATCTTACTCGCCCTCGGCCCCTATATAATATATATATCTTTCTTCTTCCTTTCATTTCAAACTAAAGGAGGAGTCTCGCTAGACCCCTTGGATGAGTAGTTGATCCCACTTCCATTGCTAGGCCATCCTAAGTCTATAAGTCGTAAGCTTTTATATTCTAGTTTTAGTGCTAGGATAAACCTATCAAACTTCTGAAGAAAGCTAAGCTCTTCCGGCGATTGGGCCTTCCCTCTAATCCATTTGAAGTTCGCTTGCAACCCTTGGGAGAAAGGTTACATCCAATCCAGTTGCAGAAAAAGGAGTTTAAGTCATAAGAGAATCGCCTGTTCCATCTGCTTGCGATCCAGCAGTTGCCATATCTACGGTTTTCTTGGTTATACCTTACCTGCGGCGAGTAAGTTCCTTACTTTTTGAAGGTAGGAGGATATGTAGGTTCTATCATAGGCTTCTGGGAGAAGGCTTCAAGCCAGCTATATCTCCCAAGCCAGAAGTCTCTCTAAAATCTGCAGTTTCCTTAAAGCCAAAAAGGAGTCTTGAAAATGGGCTAGCAGGCTCAGGCTCTAGGTCAAGCGCAGGTTCTACGAGTTCTGGGGCAAGGGGATCAAGATTAGATGCAGTAGAAGTTTCTGCTTTGAAGCGGGTTGGAGTTGCAGTTGGATAAGGAGTAGTTGGTGCCGCCTATCCCTCCAGAATAGTGGAATACCCCATTGGAGTATAAGCCTACCCAAAAGAAGTAGTTGCATAGCCAATTGCAGAAAAAAGGGTTTAAGTCCTAAGTGCTAAGTGCTTCAATTGCTAATGCCTTTCCTTCTCCTTTTAGTCGAGTTGTAACATCCTTCTCGATCGAATTCTTTCATACCTTTGCCTGCGAACCTCTATCTATTAGCCTATTAGCGGATTACCCCTATTAGCGTATTATCTGTACTCGCTTGTGCTAGTTCTCGGAGGGTCCTAATGAGGCGAGGGAAGAGTCTACATCCCTAGTCGAGCTTGGTCCAGACCAGACGAGTTGCCATTTCCCCTAGATGTCGTACCAACCAGTGGGAGAAAGATTAGGAAAGTATCTTTGAGTAAACCTGTATATCAGTCTCCTTGTGAGCAATCCTGTTTTTTTTCCATGAAGAAAGCTAGCCCTCTTTTCTAGCCTATCTATGAAGTATTCCCAGCTATCCAATTGCTACAAGGGAAAATCCATCAGTTTGAAATCATTATATGAGTTAAGCAAGTGACTTTGTTGAAAGCCTTTCAAGCTCTTTCTTAACAAGTGGGGATCCATCAATAAAGGGCAAAAGCCCAGTCTCAACTCAAGTCAAAAGAGTAAATGAAAGTAGGGTTATTTACGGGGTAGTCCGCTCTACCTTAGATATGGTTTATCAATTAGAAGGTATCTGATGCATGAGGGGATTTGAGATTTCCCGCTATCTGAACCTAAACCCTGAGTTTGAGGAAACTGACTTCTCCTTTTCAGTCCTTGGATCTATCGAACCAGTATCATCCTTATTTTGATTTGTCCTCCTACCAATGGTTCTACCGGCCTTTGTTGCAGTCTCAGCTTAATATGTAGCCCCAGAACAGAAGTAGTTGACTATGGATAAGCAATATCAGATAAGCCCCCGGGGGCTTATCTTCTTTTCTTCTAGCATCTCCCGTAGCGGAGAAGCATTTCCTTTGCTTCGAATCAATCCTATCATCAGTAGGGGCCTAATGCCAGTCTTCGAGGCAAGCAAATCAATCGTATCAACCTTTCCAGCACTAATCCTTGTGCTAATTCTTGTAGTGCTTGACTCAGTCTCTCCGTCAGTCCTAAATCCGTCTCGTAGGAAATGTCGTAGTATGAAAAAAGGAGGCTATTCTCCTTCATCTTATTTTATTACACTTCTCTTTGAAGCTCTTTCTCAGATAATGATTATCTTCTTAGTGTGTGAAGTCGATTCTTGCTTGACTTGTTGGCTCACCCGAGGCGAGGACTGAGTTTGCTTTCTTTCTTGCTTTGTATCGAGGGTATGTGTATGCGGTTGTAGGACATGTTCTTTATTGTTAGAGGTTTCCTTCTCTTATTGTATTTGTCTTGTATGGCGGGACTGGTGATTCTTTTGTATCACCATTTTCCTATCCTTTCTTGTTCTAAGGAGAATGTGTCAGAGTTCTCCCGGCGAAAAGGAAAAAGCTTTCTTTCCGCCCCTGCTTTCTTATCATTGAAAGCCTTGGCAGCAACTAAAGCGGAATCTCGCCTAGCGGGTCTCCGAGAGCAATTGGCCAAACTCGTGACATGGTTTCTTTATCAATGAACTGTGTGTCAACGTTGTGCCGTCTTTTTCACTCTCTCACTATCTGAACTTGAAGGTTCAGTTTGTGTTCCGTGAACTCAAGAACTACTTATTTAAAATGCTATAGCGGATGTAGTTGAATTGGGACCAAGACAAAGAAAGTGCTTCTATCGAAGAGGCCCACGCTTCTTGTGTTTAAGTAAGTACACCGGTGACGTATTATAAGATCAATGGTCTTCTTCATTCTTTCCTAAGAAGAAAGTTAGTAAAAACCCCAACAGTGAGAGAAATGGAATAAGAGCTATAAATAGAATAAGGTAAGACAGATCTTCTCGTAGCAGCTGTAAGCCTTTCCGTTGCCGCTGTTAATGGCATATCAGTAACCTTAGCTATTGAATCAGCTCTTAAGCTTGGCACTGATTCCTTTCCTGGCCTTTTGAAAGAAGAAAATGGGCAAGGGCGGTAACCCTTGCCTACGTAACTTGACCGATAGGTCAAGGGACAAGCCCTTGGCTTAGTTTAAGGCTAGCTATATGCTTAACACATGCAAGTCGAACGTTGTCTTCCCGGAGTCTGTGTCACGCTTTTTCTTTAAACGCCCTAACCTAAGAAATAGGCTTCAATCATCCGATAAGGGCTTCTTTTTTTCGGTATGCCGCTCTTCGAATAGAGCGAATAAACTTAATAAAAAAAGTCTCATGACTATCCTTCGCCCCTTATCTCCTCATCGATTCTTACGTAATTCGTTGCTTTACACCTTTTTCTTTCTTCGACCAATCTTTCGACTTTTGATCGCTTACTTATATATTAATATATTCTATTTTTTCTTCGGATACTGGCCTTCCACAGACATATCCGTTTGGAATTATGTTTCTGACATAAGCGTTTACACCGAATCAAGCGGTGACACCGAATCAAGCTGGCATTCTAATTCAATAAATCCTGCTGAGAATTTCCATGACGAGCATCCTTTACTACCTAATGAGAATAACGCCCCTAATCATAATGGAATCCCTGTAGACGTTGTGGATCAGTTTCGTATCCTAAACTTCGAGATGGAGCTAGAACTCTTTGCTCGTATCCGAATTCTAGAGAACCGCATGATTGAGGGATTGCCCCCGCAACTCAACTTGGGTGAATACGAAACCTTAGTAAGAGGCTTTCTCAACCAAACTCTTACCATTGAGCATTACTGTAATACCATGAGCAATGAGCTCTTTGAAATTGCAGTTATGGAATTGAAGGCGAATTTGGTGGATCAGCTTTCTAATTTGTTGGTGAGCGAGCCGACTGCGCGTCTCACTCAAATATTGAGTGACTCCCCCTTTCCTGAAGGATCTATAAGACCGGAAGCTCTTGAATTCCTAAACGACTTTATGGATCGTTTAAATCTTCATGAGCCACGTTCGACTTTTGAAAAAGGGTTGGTTGAGGCTATGCTTCGGTACTGGATCCAAGATGTCCAGCAAAACGCGCATCGCTCCTCCTTCTATCTTGAGTTCGTAAAGCATTTTCGTGGCGATCTATGACCGCCTTTTTATTGATTTTGACGATTGGATCTCTCTATG
>Ga0153980_1000070_pt1:12500-27500 | contig 68667 bp, 60 predicted proteins | sample TSGA064MetaG_FD_104722 | JGI IMG/M metagenome (GOLD analysis project Ga0153980, IMG submission 104722) | Attine ant fungus gardens microbial communities from Georgia, USA - TSGA064 MetaG | ecosystem: Host-associated > Fungi > Mycelium > Unclassified | place: USA: Georgia, Magnolia... | reverse complement strand
CTTTAGCGTATCAACACTAAAAGCCTGCCCGCCTAAGCCATAGAGAGAAGGGTCAAACGAGAAAATGGAGGCGCCTATCTATCGATATGACCAAGACCTTGTCACGAGCTGAAAAACGGCTGCGTGCACTAGCGCGCAACGGCTTTGAAGCCTGCTGGATTCGAACCAGGAAAAGAAATTCACTACAATCCCAGCGAACTCCCGTTATTCTAATCGCGACTTTTGGTTACCCGGTTCCCTACGTGAGGTAAGTACGTCCGGGGGAGTCTGTTCTCCTCCCCCCTTTACCTTTAGGCTAGTCAAAAGGTAAGTCAAGGCCCCAGGTCTCCGACTCAGGCCGCGCTTTAGCCCTAGCAACATCTTCTTTATATTGGGCATAATTTACTTGGAAACGCATGAAATCGTTCGCCTTTTTTAATTGTTCTAGGCGTACAATCATATCCTGCATTTGCCGGTGGACCTCTGCCCGCTCCTCATCCGACATGAGGTGTAGATTTGGTATTTCAGGATGAGTAAAGAGTTCTGGCACCGGGGGGATGGTTGGTAGATTTAGGTCTGGCAGCACTGAACACCATCCCTTTAACTTACAAAAGAAAGAAAAAATGCCCTCTCGCCCAGCGTGCCTTGCCGCTACAAGCCTCAGGGGCACAAGCGCTTTCTAAGTGTTTTCTCACTTGGTCGACCTGGCAGTTCATTTCAGTTCGGTTGCGAAATATATAGCTATCAAGCTGGTGGGACTGGAATTCAACCTGCAAATGTAGTAAGTAATCCCTTCCCCGGGAGGCTTCCAAAGACCCAATGACTTTTCATTTGGGAGGGTGGACGTAGTTCAGTCATTATCATTCATACAGCTGATCTGCGACAAAGGTCTTCTTTCATTCAGTCTAAATCATGCGTACAGCGTATATGCGACACCTTTCCTATAGTTATAGTGTCGAACACACATAAGTATAGGTTTTGTTGTCCTTACGACGGTTGTCAAAGACCGGATCTTTGCACTTTGCGACCCTATCCGAGTATGTGCTTAGTGCAACGCCTTATAGACCAATGAAGTAATGTATTCATACGAGCTCCGGCCCTCAGCAGCTCGAATACAAAATCAACTTGTTCATTTATGTTACCTGTTGTGGACCTTCAACGTTTCACCCTTTCATAGATCTGGGAAAGGCGGTTTTGGTTTGGGAAGTGACGTTGAGACAGGGCGGCACGTGCGATAAGTAATAAAGAAAGCAAAGAGGCATAAGTTGAATAGGCATAATAGCCCGCCTTCCATCAGTAATAGTCAAGCCTGCGAGCCGGTTTCGCCAGGGGTTGGTTTATACGTACGCGAACCACTATGGAAAGTAGTAAAAACAAGAACAACAGGAAGAGGCATACATATATACCTTTACTTACTCGTCCTCTGTTTCTGAACCTACCTTGCTCGTCTCTAGTCACTGTCCCTCTTTACTTTAAGAGCCTCGTCTCGTATGATAAATAGGAAAGCCGGCAAACAAGCCAATCCCAATCGAAGGGTTACTCCTTTTGTCCCTTCGAAAGCAAGAGCCACAGCAACTGGAACCTTCTCTTCTCTTATGTTTCATCGGAAGAGGCACAATCTCCTATGGCAACCTTCTCTCTTCGGTCAGCTCCCCGGTCAGCTAGGCCCCTTTAAGCTAGCAAGCCGAACTCGTTGTAGTCTCTGTCCCTTATTACAAGTAACTTAGTCCCGTAACCGCTCTGCACCCTAGTTTGATCCCTAGAGACCCGCTTTCGAACTTGGGTCTTGTTAATTGGAAGAACTACGCGGTTTGCCAGATGTTACGAGGGAGTCGCTACCCTAGCCTTGTCCAGTGAACTGCTTGGCAGATTAGCAAAATGGAAACCCTCAACCAATACATCGTGCCGGATTGGTCAGGAGGATTCTAGTTGCTATAATCTGAGCCGAAGGAACCGATGGTCCCTTACCCCGATCAAAATGAAGGGGTAGCTGTGGGGAATGAGATCGCGAAAGCGACACCCTGGTTCTCCTTGAGAGCGTGGTTGGCTTCAAGGAAGGTGCATATATGTTCCCGCAAAAGCGCAGTCCTTGATTAGCACCCTAACCCTAAAAAAGGGAAGGTGTTGGAAGGCTGAGATGGATCACTAGCATGGTACCCCATAAAGCGGGTCCCCGGGATTCTGAGTGGGCGTGTGACTAAGGAACAAAAGGTTGAGAGCTTATTCAATAGAGAACCGTAGTCCAATCAAAAACAAAAAGAAGAAGGACTGACTACTCTAGCATCAGTACAAGAAGGCGGACATTGATCCTGTAAGTCGGCTGGCTGCCGGAACTGCAGTGGTCGCCTGGTAGTAGCCACGGGTCTACTACTTTCTCCAATAAGTGAAAAGACATAATTGGGGAATCAGGGCATGCCGGCGAAGAAGGTGGCTCCATACCGGATAACGTAGGCATTCGAAACTTTCAAAGCCATTTTTAAGGTTTTTAATGCCTATCCGGGTGGTGGACCAAAGCAGAGCTTGGCCCTCGCGCCTAAGCACGTATGGACTGCTCAGCTGTAGGAAGGAGTAGGAACAGAAGGGGATCCTATTTAAGGCCATGTAGTATCTCCGCTAAATTTACCCCCCCTCCCTCCTATGTTGCCTTTCGGTTTAAATCCCCTATCACAACAAGCCACCTCGTGAGCCAAGGAGATCTTCTCTACAATAGTTAGTCCTTTAACAAAAGCTCCTTGTTCCAACAAAATGATTCTAGGTAGAATCCAACTCATTCTTCGAGCTAGATCCAATTTTTTAGAAAAACCTTCAAATATCCCAACAAGGGCGGTAACCCTTGCCTACGTAACTTGACCGATAGGTCAAGGGACAAGCCCTTGGCTTAGTTTTCGGAATTGGTGAAAATGTGAAGGATTTTCGACTTTCGGAATAAGGGCAATTAAATTCGAATTCAAACTTAGGGCCTTTAGCCTTCAGCAAAGAAATTGTGAACCGCCCTGACCAGGGCGTCTTCAATAATCTTCCAACAGTGAGAGTCAAAAAAAAAAGACCTGGGAATCCATCAATTGTTAGGATAGGGGAGGCACAGCCCCCAACCAAGGGAGTGGTTACATCCAGTATGTCCCCCCGGCATGCTGCCCCGGGGCCGGAATGCGGTAGGGTGCTCAAGCTAACGGCAAGGAGTGATTCACAATAAAATAAGGAAAGCAGCTCTCAGGAGGTGGGAAAGAAGGAAGGAAGTAGGGCAGGATCGCTTGCTTGAACGAGGGGAGTGGGTCCCAAGGAAAGGACTAGAAAAACCAAAAACGAATGCCAGAAAGAATGATTAATGACAGAAGGGACCCCTCAAAAGAATGAGATTGACCAGAACGAGAATCGATCCGACGCCCACAAGAGTCATCACCACGCCAGAAGGACATGCCCCGCTAGCCGATAAAGAGGAGTCGTTAGTCGTTGTACCATGAGCAGAGCAAGCTGCTAGCGGGGGAGTGGAGGGGAAGGAGAGGACAGGTTCCGCCGTCAGAGTCGAGTAGTGGAGCCAGAAAGGAAAGAATGAGTAGTACCAAAGAGACATGTTACGAAAGAAGGAATCACAAAGAAGAAACAAAGACAAGAAGCCCTTAACTCCGCAACTGCCTTCGGGCGAGGAAATTCCCCCCAAGACCACCAACACATAGACTATCCAACCAGAAAGAAATGTCGCTGACGGCACGGAACAGGCAACTACTCGCTTCGATCCAAGAGTCACGAAGGAAAGAGATACTATACAACTAGAAAGACGTACTTGAATGCGGAATGCTATGAGTCGAGAGAGAAAGAATTACTAGTGCCTGAAAGAGATGTTTCAGACATCTCCCTTCGCTTGCAAGGATAAAGGCCCAACCTTGTACACCTACTGTCTACCTGCTTCCCATATCACAATGTTCATCGTACCCAACGAAAGTAGTGGCTCGCCTACTTCTACCTACTGCACCTACATCCTTGGACCTACTACCCAGACACATCTCATCCGGAAACAGATCCCGACCCCTCACTCGGCAGGCAGCCTATGACCAGTTACAGTGGGCACTCATTAGTAGTCAGCCTTCGCGAAAGGAATGACCCTAGCAACTAAAGATAAGGAAGAAAGAGACACTCTATTGCCAGAAGGACCAACGACGATGAGAGAAAAGAAGGAGGAGGCGTATGAGCAAGCAGCATGAAAGCTAGAAAAAGGCATCCGAACTAGGGGCAGGGATGAGAGAGGCCAGAGCACAGCCAGTGGCTGAGATAAATGCAGAGCCGGGACAAGTAGCTTCTTCACCTGTAGCAAGGCCGGAGCATAGGTAGGTTTGGGAGTAGCGGATTGAGTAATAATAGTAGTTAGCTTTGTTTATTCTGGACCAACATTCAAACTAAGGTCCCCTGATAGTTTGCACCTTTGGCTACAGGTTGTGATTGGACTCCCGTCAAAGCGCACCCGGGTATAACCCAATACGTTGATATGCCCGAACGGGGGGCATAGTAAAGTGCAGTCGAAGAAGAGGAACCATTGCTTAAATGTTTAGGGGGCTTCAAGCTATAGCGCGCTAACGCCTTCTATTGATATTGATTGGCGCGTTAACCCGCACGATTACTACGTTTTTAAGCAGCTTGCAGCTTGTGCTGCTACAACCTTCCTACTGCGCTGGGTTGCATTTGCATGCTGGAAGGCTTTTTAATGTGGTTGCCGATCTGTTCCACTCCATCCGGTGCTCTATTATCCATTCCTTCACTAGAAAGGTTTGAATCAGAATGAAATCGTGCGCTTTCCAGGGGGATCGACGATAGGGTAAAGTTCTATTACTAACTGTTCTAACCGAAAGGAAAGAGTTAGGTTCTCTTCTTCCCGACTGCACGACAGGAAAAGAAAAGTCTTAAGGTTCGTCCCACTGAGCGATTGGCCGGTAAGGTCCTTCAGGCCCCTCTATGTCTATGGAAGACCAATAGTCTTCTATGGCCTTTCCTGTGCATCTGGACCTACTATTGGTTCAACAGTTTCAAGGTCATCTGCTCGAACTGCTGCTTTCATTCTTGTCCCTGCGTGGTAAACAGGCTCTACAGCGGGTGAGACCTTTGCCCCAGTTCTTGGCTTTCTTGCTTCCGCGCCCTTCCTTTGAGGGAGAGTTCGATTCCAAAGAAATGAATGAACCAAGCTTCATGCCATAGCCCCTTCTTTCCTACCTGAATCAAGGAAGCCAAACCCTCGTGCCAAAGAATGCGGAATGGAATGCCCTATTCCTCTACCTATAAACTCTTCCTGCGTACTTGACTAAAAAGCTTTCGGCTAGGCTTTCAGCCTTCTCTTCTCTGATAGTTCATTCCATCTATGCTAAGTGTACTAGTTCCTGTATTCAACGTAAAGTCAACTCTTTCATCCCCTATTGCTCCAGCGCCTAAGGAATGAGATTAGCTTGATTACGCACCTGATTGACTCTTAGTTACTGAAAGCGCTGATGAACGATCTTCCTTATTTTAGGATGCAACTCGGATTCCTCCTTCACGGCTTGAAGCCGGATAGCTTGAAGCTTAAAGGCTCTCGGAATTCCCTTTCAAGCTTTCTCGAGTCACCCTAACGTAACGGCTAACAGAACTTGGCTAACTTCGATCAATTCCCTCCTTCTTGTGAGAGTTTCAGATTAAGAAAGCGGGAATGCGAGTCATCAGTTCTTTCCTTCTAGTCTAGGCTTTAGGCCTGATAGTTCATTCTCGAGGATCACTGAACTTGGCTTACTTCTTACTGAATTGCCTTTGATGACTGACTACAGATGCCTGCCAACATCTCGTGATAGATTTAGCAAAGCGGACGTTAGCGTTTTACTAATAGAATAGTTAGGGGCACGCACATCGGTCGTATTCAGGCCTGACTCCGTTGAGGATGATGCGTACCCTCTTGACCTATTAATACTTGCTTTCTCCGTCCAGCTGCTCACACTGAAAGCACAGCTCCTTCACTCTCCCGAAGTATGCTGCGATTGACATGACATAAGGCATTTTGACTACGCTTCCTAGCCGCTTCTCCAATAGCGACAGCTTCGTTTCAATCGCCTGATTGAACAAGATTGCCAGCGCATTCCATGCCTGACTCGGCAATTCCGCGTCCTTGATATGACCGATCATCACGGTCATCTTTAGGACGTATAAGGCTCTCTCAGCCTTCTGGTTCCACGCTGGTCTCAAATCTAGCTGTCTGGGTGAGACTGTTTATGTGCCACCCGTGACTTCCCACAAATCATGCACCTTCAGATACGACGTTGTGCATGTCGACCAATACGAATACTTGGTCGAGTTCAGCCTTTCGCCAACCAGGTTAGAGATTGACACATCTGCCATGGCTCTCAACCGGCTACTAAGCACTCTTGGAAAGAACAAGACTCGTCCTTCGACAGTCCTTCGTACTTCCGTTCTGACTAAAAGCCCCGATCTGGGCGTCACTTTGTTGACGTCACTTTATGCCCCCGGCACCGTCACAACAGCACTCCTTGCTGAAGTAGCTCTAGTACATGGTCAGATGAATGAACCACCGGGAGCTCGTTTGAGAGTTGGTTTGACTGCTTTGCTTTCGTTTCGGTAATGGAGGAAGAAGGGTGAAGCAACCGAAGAAGGGCGCTTGTCTGTGTCGATGGAATGAATCCCTCTGCTGACCAAGACGGAAGCAGGTAGTTGAAAGGGAAGGCGTTGGTCGGATGGGATGGATTGGAGTCTGTCGATTGGGGATTGGTGGCATAACTTCCTTCGGTCGCATCTACTCTCGCTTCGTCAACTGAAACTCGTAGGCGTAGGCTTGCTCCGCCCTTACCGCTACAGCAAATACAGCCTTTACACCTACTCGCTTCCTCTTCTTGCAGCGGATCCGCTGTCGCATATCGGTTGTACGGAGGTCAAGCACGAGTAACATCATTAGTAGATAAAATTCTTGATCTATTGCCAATGGCGTGAAAAGCATATCCTGTTACAGGTGAAGATCCAGATTGAGTGCTTGAACACGTACGGTTCTCTTAGAGGTGATTTAGCAGGGTATGGAGTATGGATGCATATTAATAGACCATGCCCAGCAGCATCACGCCACCCTTGGACTAATAAGAAAGAATAGTCGAGGAAGAAGTGACTCGTAGCTCGATGCCAAGTTGAACTATCGTTTCCGGTAATATGCATGGGTAATGAATGAAAGCACTCAATCTAGGCCATGATAAACCAGGCGCAATCCACCAGTGAATCAAGTAGTGGTGGCATCCCTTCGCTCAATTATGGATGCGGTTCATAATATGCTATTATGCGATTAAGAACAACCTATTATGCGACATCCTAGTTCTCTAACACCTGATTATGCGCCAAACAACCTATCTTGCGACAAGCTATTTCAAAATAGCGTAAGAGAGGTAACAACCGATTTTGCGATCATTTCTTTTTTCCTCGGTTTCCACGGTAACTCCTTTCTTTATAAAAAAGTCTATTACTTATAAGTATCCTTATAAGTAATAAATTCCTTACTCTATCAAGTAAGTAATAAATTCCTATGCTACCGAACTTTCTTCTGAGCTACCCCTTCCCCTAGTCTCAATAGTTTCAGATTTTCTTGTGTGTAAGGTTGACTCTTCAGTCAATGGAAGGAATCCCCTGATCTTTGCTTTAGCCTTTCTCTACGAGTACTCTTCAACTATTGAGTTAGCTTCTGCCCTTTCCTCAACAATAGTTTTCATCTCCTCTCTTTTCAGTCTTAGTCAAGCTGTTTCCTAGCTCAACTCCTATAGCTACTTCTAGCTTCTTCGAACGTTGTCTCAGACTCTTCGAACCTCTTATCCTCATAGTTTTAGTCGAAAGCTAGTTCCCACCTACTTTCCTAGTTAGTCTCGTACCCTACCATAAAAGGGCAGACTACAACATGTCCCAATTTAGGAGGGTTAATATCTTCCACGTCCGGAGAGGGGTGAACGCTCAAGCAGACTCGCTCGCAAGCTTGGCAGCTTCTTTGATTCTCCCGTCTGAAAAGACTTTGACTATCACGGTCAGGGAACGAAGGGTCTTGCAACCCCTCCGCGAAATCACCCAGGCGGAGCCAGTTAACATGATAACTGCTGAAGAGGGCAAGGAAGATTGGCGAGAACCCTTCTAAACTACCTCCAGCACGGAAGGCTACCTGAAGACCGAGCTAAACGGGCCGAAGTACGAAGGCGCGCGACCAATGTGGAAGGATGCCCTCTATAAGCGATCGCTTGATGGGATCTATATGAAGTGCATAGCCTTAGAACGGATATCCGGAGCAATGCAAGAAGTCCACGCGGGAGTGTGCGTGGCACACCAAACGGGACCAAAGTGACAAATGCAGCTCAAATAGGATATTACTGGCCAACCATGATATCCGACTGCATTGAATACGCCAAAAGCTGCAAGGTCTGCGAGTACCACGCAAACTATATTCACCAGCCTCCGGAACCTTTGCACGTCACAACATGCTCATGGCCGTTTGCCACCTGGGGGATGGACATCATCGGAGCCTTCACGCCACCGTCGTCAGCAGGACATCATTATTGGCCGCTACCGACTATTTCTCTAAGTGGGCCGAAGCGATTGCTGTAAAGTATTTCAAAAACACAACGGTGTCCGAGTTCATACGAACCCACATCATCTACCGGTTCGGAATTCCAGACAGCATCATCTCCGATAACGAGCAACCCTTCATAAGTAGCCCCCTCTACCGGTTGTATGTCAAATACAATATCAAGCCAAAAAACTAAGCCTTCCTTTTGCCTTGCCTATACATCGGAGTAGCCATCTGGGCCGCTTCACTTCCGGAAATCATTCAACCATTAAGTCAAAGTACAGCCCCATTAGACATAGAGGGGCTACGGGAGACAATAAATGCTTCTAGTCAGGAAATAGGTAGGCCAAGTGTATGCAAGGAAGGAAGAGTTTCACATGCAAAAGCGAGGATAGGAACTATGCACTTCAAACTAACGGGCATTTTCCCTATGAACGAGGAGGGAGGTAATCAGTCTATAGATAGGCGAGAGGCTCTACTGCGAGAAGATCCAAAATGCGCGAGCAAGAGCTTACGCTTACCATTTTCTTTTTAAAAAGACCCTTTTAAATTTAAAGGAATTTATTACTTAAAATATAGAGTAAGGAAGGCTTTTTTCCACCGAAACTATAGAATCATGCTTCGTTCGACTGGCTGCAGCAACAGATATCCAAGCATCAACTCACTCTTTCGGATAAAGCTGAGCAAACCAAAGCAACTCACTGCTTGCTTCTCAAGTGAAGGAGAAGATCTTAGCCTACCCGTCTTTACGTTTACGTGCCTATTTCATTATTAAAAGCTCTTCTCTTATAGGCTTTAACGCGCTGCTTTAAAATGCAATGATCCCCTACTAGACCTGAGGTCTTCACTTTAATTGAATTGCTCAGTCAAAGTCTGCTGGCAATTGGCAATTAAATTTGAGTTGTATTGGTTGTCGTAGACTCCTCCCGCTCACGCTAGCTAGTCTTTTTTCATTTATCTTCTGCCGTCTATCTCTTTCCGAAAAAAATGCGCCTATCCAGGGACGTGTAAAGCAGCGGTAGATCAACATAGGTGTGAACAAGGCATCATTCCGTCAATTCGTAAATATACAATAGCGAAAACTAGATTTTAAAACACTGTAGCAAGAGTCGGCACTCGAGTTCTTAGTACCAGGGGGTGCAATTAGTGCGCCATCTGTTGTCTTGTCCAAGTCTTTCTCACTCGCATTCTCTTTATCGAAGACTTCGTGAATTAAATCTCCCAACCTGTAAGTAGAAATCTGGGCGGTTTCTTGCTAGTTGAAGGTCTCTTTTGCTTGCTTAAAGGCATCCTCGCAGAAGAAGGCATGTTTATTATTAGTAAAAAACTATACTTTCCTTGGTCCTCTGGGTCTTTGTAACTAGTTGCCTGCCTGAAAATGCTTTCCATTTTGATTTTAGACTTCATTTTCTCTTGCCTTGTGTTAGCTCAGGCTTGCTTCCTCTCAATCTCGATTCCTGCTTATGAATCATGGCAAACCAGTGGTTAAAACAGTATTACAGAGTAGGTTGGAACAAGGAGTTTTCTCTTCTCGTCTAACCATCGAGGGTTGAAGACAAGAAAGAAGGACCAACGACGATCCTATCCTAAAGGAGAAGGAGAAGTCAGTCTTCTTTTAGAGATGGAACCAGATAGCTCTTTCATCCATGATCCGAGAGTCCGTCCAATATGTCGGCCAGCTTTCTTTGGCAGGTTCACAGTGGAAAGTGGATCAGGCGGATCAAGCTTCAAGGCTCCAAAACATGGATAACTTAGAGAAAGAGGGAGAGAGATGGAGCTCTGCCCTAAAAGGTACAGTCATCCAAGCAAGGTCATTTGAATTCCCGCAGTCGGCTAGAATTAAAGACTTCAGTAAGCCTGCTGGCCTTGGGAAAGACTCCATCAAGGAAATGACTGGAAGGGGTACTATTGATACAGGGACTGACTTCTTTCAAACTCCACAATACTCCTGCTTTATCACTGGCTAGCTTCTTCCCTGGCCTACCATCCAAGGGCAAGGGAACTCAATAGCAGTTTCAAGAAGAAATAGAAATCCTACTCCATATATGGAAAACATGAATCAATCTATCGTGAAGTTCCTAAATCAAGTACTGTTCTTGAAATATCAGAGCTGGGCTGAGCAGTAGCATCGGAGCTAGCTTGGCAAGAGATGAGCTCGAGCTTCATCATTATCTGAGTCGAGCGAGAACGTCTTTCTTCTTCTCGAGTAAAGTAGCTTACTATTGCTCTGCGCGCTAGGCCTATAAGACTATGCTTAGTGCTAATGCCCTCAGTTCTTGGGGGAGGGATTGATACATTCACTGATAAGCCATCCCATCTAGAATGAGATGTCGGAGGGAGAACGAATGGGACTGAGGGTGGATGTAATTCAGCTAATATTGAAGCATGATAAACTAGACTTGCTATTCTTTTCCTCCCCTCTCGGAGAGAGGATCCGGTGAGACATGAGAGGACGGAGAGAACGGTTCAAATTGTCACAGGTTTGCCTACGGGACTGAATGTCTTATCGTAGTCAATACCATGAAGTTGGGTGATTTTGCCTGCTAACTCTTAGCAAGACTTCAGTGTCATATTTCGCTTTAGAAAAGCATAGATTAGGGAAGTCTGGTTTGCGAGCGCCCCTCTGCGCTGCTGCTTTGTAGGAAAGCGCATAGATTAGGAAAGCATAGAAGACAGACCGATCTTCCTCTTTCTCCTTTTTCCGCCGAGCACGCGATCTGCTCTTTCGAGATCTACCCCTCTCGATCTTCTCACATCTCATCTCAAATTCTCCAGAAGACCCTATTGACTGATCGGATTTTAGTTTCTATTTCGACTTTTCTTCCTCAACAGGTTTGTTTTGTTTGATTACCTTAAGAAAGGAACTCACTTAAGAAAGCAGTCCGTAGCCATAGAGAAACGAACCCACTACTTGGGTTACAAAGTGGAACGATCTACTCCGCGCTTTCTCCTGTACCATCTTCTTGTTATTCTTCAGGAATCCGCTCTAAAGACCCGCTACCGATGAGGGGCTGGTTCTCTTTTGTGACAGCATGGGTTGGATAGCTCACCGGTCATGGGAGAGACTCCCTGGACATTTGGCATTGGTTCCGATCAACGAGGAGGGAGATTGATAAAAGTTATCTCTCATCGGACCGACGTGAAACCCTTGGAAGAGATTGCGGGACAATCTCTGGGGGCTACGGAAGAATAATCTACTCACTAAGGAAGAGTCAAAAAGCGAAAGAGGCTTTAGTTACTTAGCTGTACTTAGAGGGAAACCCCCCCAGCTTCTTAGAGGCTTGGGACAATGGTTGAGGGTTCAGAGTACCTGATAGCCCCCCTAGGCTGGGCAAGGGAAAAGGAGCACCGGGCCTACCTTTACTCGAGTTCTCCTGAGTAATAGCGGGACGCTTCGACGGCTAAGAAGTGAAAAAGGCAAGTAAGGACAGCAGTACTGAGCTACGGATATGCTTCTCGAAAGATAAATTTCTCTATCGCTTCTATGAGCTTCGCTTTAGGGATGGGATACTTCATAATGGATGGAAAGTCTTCCACGCGGTCCTTTCTGTACCTCCGCTAGGGAATGGATTGTCTTTCTTATTCCTATTTCTTCGGGGGATTTCCACTAATCAAAGTCTATGGGGCCTAATCCGTCTCCACCTTCCAACAGCATTGGCTTCATTCTTACCTATGATATTCCCAAGAGCGGATTCGATAGCAGTAAGACGGGTTACGCTTACACCAACAAGGGCTACTGGTTGACGGGATACGATAGCAGTGAGACTTCTATTGATAGACATAGACCTCTTATCGAGATTGATTCTACAAGGCCTCTCTTAAAGCTAAAAAAGAAAGAAGAGTGAAAGTACCTAAGCCCAAAAGAAGGAGTTGAAGCCGATGATTTCACAAAAGCCATTCTCGATGCAGCTCCTTCTCTCAAACCTCAAAAGGTTTTAATTGACCCGTAAACATAGAAAATCGGGGCTTTTAGCACCCTTTTCCCTCCATTCGGTGAATCACCTTGGCATTACCTAAATTCCATATCCAATTCATAGAGAAACTCCGCGGATTGGCTCCCTTTCTTAACCTCGCAATGAACAAAATGAGACGTTTGCTTGCTTCACCGCCAACAAACAGACCCACGAGGATGCTCTCTTGGATTGGGTATGGGATAGGAGGCCTATACATCCACTTTCATAGCATAGCTGGCATTGCTCCATCAAACCTTCTTTCAAAGAAAAAGGGAGCACCGGATGATTGAACACTATCCCAATCTCTAGCAAGAGTACCCGCGCTTACTGATTGAATTACAAGTGGTGGATAGCTTGACTCTTGATTCAATTCATCTGCACTGCTATCCCATTGCCCTAAGAGCAAAGATAGACGGTGATACTAGGGTTAGAAAGAACTTCCTTATATTATATAGGGTTCCTGTCGATCTTCTATCAATGATTAGTAGAATTCATACTACGCCAATATCGATGCAGCCCTCCTGAACCATCAAGAACGGATTTACACAAACAAAGACCTACAGCTTCCTCTAGGGATTACTATTCTGTAGCGGTAATTGCAAACAGAAAAAGGGCACCGCTTACTCAAGCACTAGTACTGTCTAAGCATCCCACAGCTGATTCTAGAACAACGGATACACATTCAGTTCCCTTTCTAGCATCGGTTACTAATTCAATTGGCTTGGATGAAATTTTTTTAAACCTGAAAACTGTTGTCCTTTCGTCGACTATTAGACCTGCTGCAATCCAAACCTCAAGGCTATTCGAGAACAGCTTACTCTGATTTAATTGCTAAGATCACAGCTACTACTCGTACTCATTCTCAAGCACTTTTTTCGGCAACTAATATAAGACCAACCGCGGATACGCAAACAAGAACCATGGCATGAGATGCTTATTATAGGATTCATCTTTTTCACTCACCATCAACAGGAAAGGAATCTGTTCCGTTGCTTCTGATCTCTCTGCTCCTGGGTACCATACCAGGTCTCAGTTCCTATTGAGTCAGATGTGGGATTAGTTTCCAATTTCCCATAGAATCTCCGGAGCTTTCCTAGCCACTAACGTTTTGTTTTTTTATCTTCTTTGTATGAAAATAGGTTTGATTTGCTTCACCTATGAGAATTCGTATAGTTGGATATGGTTCATTTGGCAAAGTCACTAAGTCTTCAACTACACAGAACAAAGAAGAGTCTATCGGTCAGGCTTTCTTAGGGTATATCCTTGTCCCGTCCCTTTTCAACCCATGATAACTATCACGAAATATTCAAAGGCTCTGAAAGAGGTGCACGCATTCGCCACTCGTATTGAGAAGCAAGCAGATCTCCTATGGAAAGAAAGTCAGTCAGCGGGTGGGTAATAGCAATCCGAGTTCCCCAATCCGAACAAGCAAAGAACTAAAGAATCGTATGCTGGCAAACGAATTGGTAGTGATTTCAAAGTGAAAGGAAGGTCATGCAATTGCAGTCCTCACGTTCGGGAATAAGAGTCCTTTTGAAGGCTTCAGTATTGAGTTATAAGAACAACATTGTTCCACCGGACCAACCAACCAGCCCCGGCTCCACGGATATCCCCTCGATGTATGAAGGAAAGAAAGCACTCGCAGGCAAGTACAGGACGGACCAGGCGCACACGAAAGAATGGGAACTCTCTGGCCTGTCCGCCGCCATGAAAGCACAACAACAACGGGAATAGCTCCTGCTTTAGAGCTCTCGTACTTAGTGACGAGTTCGAGCCTTAGAAGCATGCGAAGGGATAGGTCTGGAATAAGTCAGTCTTGTATGAGTCCTTTAATCGAGTCCCTCTTCTGTAATAGGCGCTTTCCGGTAGCAGGGTTTTCCTTTTTTTTTACGATTCCCATTCAAGTAAACAATATCTTCGCCTCCCCATTCCTTTATCAAAGTCTAGTACTTATGGCGCAAGTAAGTCTCTTCAAGTCTGAGGTAAGCCTTCCTGTATCATTGGTAGGCAAAGGGGTAAGCGAACATGGCTGTGTTTGTTAATAAGCAAATTGGTAAATAAGCGCAAAGAGTACGAATCTCTTTCTGTATTCAAGAAACTAAGCCAAGGGCTTGTCCCTTGACCTATCGGTCAAGTTACGTAGGCAAGGGTTACCGCCCTGTTCCTAGTCGCTCGGACTCTTGTTGTAGTGTGAGCCTTGAAAGTACCCGAAGTTAGGCTATCATCACGAATTCCTTTAATTTGAAAGGATCCCTCCCTCTCCCTATCGGTCGAGTGTCTTTCAACCCGTAACCTATCGGTAAAGTGACTTCGTTCCTCTTAATAACTCTTCTTAGGGAGTAGGATCTGTTGCCTAGGAGCGAAGAGAAGAAGTAATATTTTCTTTTTCAAGCAAAGAGGAGTGGCGGTCGTGCAAGCAAGCGAAGTATAATCAGAAAGCCAAAACGATGTTGCAACTTGGCCCCTTCAACTACTTAGGCGCAGGATAGAAGATGATGGAGCAGCATACCGGAG
>Ga0153980_1000070_pt1:0-7500 | contig 68667 bp, 60 predicted proteins | sample TSGA064MetaG_FD_104722 | JGI IMG/M metagenome (GOLD analysis project Ga0153980, IMG submission 104722) | Attine ant fungus gardens microbial communities from Georgia, USA - TSGA064 MetaG | ecosystem: Host-associated > Fungi > Mycelium > Unclassified | place: USA: Georgia, Magnolia Springs... | reverse complement strand
TAAATATTTATAATTCAAAATCCGCCTCAATAAAATTCTGAATGACATAAGGAGCAGATTACACTTTATTAACTAAAAGAATTGCTCGTCAGCAACAGAACAATAAATTCTTAATGCTCTACTCTAGGGTTCCACTACCAAATTCATTTTGTTCAACCAAAGACCAGCATATGGAACAAGCCAGAAGAAGGAACTGTAAAAATCAATCGAATTCTGCCCCTGCCCGGGCCTGCCTGAGGAAAGGTCCTTCTGTGTATCGAAATAGATGTTAGCAAGAAACTCCGTTTTCACCACAAACTTACTCCCTAACAAGTATCCAAACACACACGTAAGCAATGCACAATCGCTGCCATTTCTTTCTCATGAGCCCTTCCCAGTCCACCTCCCTTAGTCTCATCCCTCAACCACGAGACCCGAGCCAAGAGCTCGATCCTAGTCTACCCGAACCAACCCTTCTTTGATTCAATTCAAAATGGAACTCAAATCTTTCCCCTTTCGAATGATTCAGTGCTCTCAGAAACCAGATCAATTAGGTCTGGATCGGCTCACTTTACACTTTCCCAATCGAAATGAATTCGAAACGCGAGACACGACACTCACAACACGAGACTCGAATCGAGGATCAACCCCCTTCCTTGGGTTACAGAGGGCGTTAGCTCAATTCATAGCCTTCTTTTCTCCGTCCCTGTCAAGATGAAAAATGCAGCTAAGCGTGCAGGTTGTTGGTTTGGCGCGAAGTTAACTTGGCCGCTCTGAGTATGAGTAGAAGTGCTCTCCTGCAGCCTAGATCTAGCTCAGCTTGATAGTTTCGTACTGACGGATCGTAATAACAACAATTTTTTCGGAGTCTGGGGACCGACAGAAGTCAAGGAAAAGTGCCGGTAGGTGCAGGTTGTTGTTGCGTCTATTGCGGGTCGGTTTCTTATCTAGAGCGGAACTAGCCTGAAGGAAGGGTGTTGATCCTCCCCCTAGGCAAGCCAGGCCTTTTCGTTTTCAGGCTGCTTGGTTGTCACATGAGAACTTTAGTACTTTTGTGAAGTCAAGCTGGCAAAGGGATCGGGGTTTATGTGCAGCTAATGAGAATTTTGTATGTGCCGTCAAGGAATGGAATACTAAAGTGTTTGGTAATATCTTTCATAAGAAGCAGAGATTGTTGGCCAGGCTTGCTGGTGTCCAACGAGCTTTAGAGTCTTTGATGTCTCTTTGCGGGGAGAATCTAAGCACCCGATGAGAGATAATTTCATTTCACTGGATCCTCCCTCTTTCTCAAATAAATGCGTATATATAAGATAAGTAGTAGCCTCAGCTTATGTAAGGCTAGGGAGGAACAGCACCTACTTATTGAATAAGACAAGCCCGCATCCGTTAAGGCCGGATAATTTCAGTGAATTGGCCTGAACTACCTCTCGGGCGAGTTTTGCTTGGTGTTCAGTAGGGTGGTGGTCCATGTAGGTGCAAGCGGAAATTTTGGGTTAATCTAATGGGGTTAGCCGACATAGCGCAGGAGTTGCAAGTTGGTGATGAAGTGTGATCCTGCGAAAGAGTAAGTACAACGAGGGTGATCAAAATGTCAATTCGGAGAGAGAAGAGAGTTGAGATTCCGTAAGTAACTTAGTGCTTTCTCAGAAGGAAGAAGAAAATGAAACCTTACCACAATACGACCATCGGGGGATGGAGATAGACCTCCAAGCACATGAACTCGATCTACTGGACGGACTAAGAGGGAATAGACGGGAAGCAAGCATGGAAGCACTCAAGCTAAAGCAAATGCACCTTACAACACTTCGAAAGCTAATGCAAGGTTAAGGTACCTCACTAAAGGGGCTAGGGAAATGATCCTAGACAAGGAAGAAGATAACCTCGATCGGGCCTTAGTCTGGATTCGAAAACAAAGAAGAAACTGCTTTGACATTGGCAAGTCACACATTTTCTCCCTCTGAGTCCCTGTCCCCGAGTCTCAAAGAAAGAAAAAGAGATGTACGATTCGATGGGGATAGAAAAGGAAACCCGTAACCACGCTTTCACTTACATAAGACATTTCAACAACTAACGGAAGAGGGAATGCACCTTTACCATAGGGCAATGGAAATAGACCAGGAAAGCCATTCACTCGCTTAGACTAAAATACGACATTGACTACTCGACGGACTGCACGGATTACGTACTGCCGGCCTACGTGCTGCTAGACAAACTCTAAGTAGGGGCCAGACGGATTGGAAAGCTGCGAAGCTGCTTACCTAAGGGAATGTTGAAAGACACCAATCACCAGTCCCCACATAAAACAATTCCTTGCTTTCAAGACCGAAAACAACTTCATCACGGAGCCTCTCGCTTTCGAAGAATGGACCACTTGGCCGGATTGGAATGCTTCCAAGAACTCAAGTAAAAGCACATGGCCCTTCTCCGACAAATGGAAGGACACAGACGACTAAGAGACATTAGGAGAGAGGAATAGCCTACTTTGAGAATGGGCAGAATCGAAAGCTAGGGCGGAAAAAGGGATCCTTTAGAGGGTGAAGTGCCCCTGGCTTTGGACTACTCACCAGCCAAAGAGACTAAAGCGAAACAAAGAGAAAATGCTGCAACTGAAGGAACGAAGTCACTTTACCGATAGGTAAAGGAACGAAATCAACTTCCCAACTGAGCGCTAAAGGGACATACGGAGAGACCTACGATTGAAATTAAGTTTAGCTAGGACCGGAGGAAGGAATGGAATACATCGAAGACTTCGAACTGCTTACGTAATGGAAAAAGGGCTAGACGGCTTACGGGATATAGGGTTTTGAGGAGGAAAATTACTGACTTGAAGACAGAATAAAAGTCCTCTCATTTTCTGCTTTTCTTCTTTCGAAAGTCCCTCTTTTCATCTCCAGTTCTGCATTCCAAGGTGAAAAAGAATAAAAAAGTGCCCTAGATAAAAGAAATTAGAGTGAGATTGGATCGCGATTTACCCTTCTTATCGAAGAGAATTGCGTATTAGTCAAGAGAGACTTGAATCGCAAACTGAATGATCGGGCATAGGTAGACTAGCAGACAGCCAAAGGGATTACCGAGTCGAATGAGATGTACCGATTGGAATGCTTACGGAGTGGAAAGCGCAGATGGCTTAGACCACTGGAAGGCTTACAACAAAAGATGGATATTAGGAAGAGAATAGAAGACTGGCTGGACCAATAGGGGACTTAGCCGGAATAGAAGACTCGTAGGAAGGAATCTCCATTAGATAGGTGAATGAGCAGACACACAGCCTTTTCACTCCGGAAGAAAAATCAAAATTCCCTTGATCCGGGAAAGCTCTTAACCAGCAAGCAAAAAGAAGTGAACCGGACTCATACGCCAAACCAACCCACCTAGACCTCAAAACAAGAGGAGAAAGAAAGAACTGAAGGGCTGGACGACCTGATAGCGCGGGCTACGGTATGTAGTACTTTCAATACGGATGTAGGGATAGACGGAAAAAGAAGTACAGTCCCCTCTCCTGGGGCGGGTTTCTTTATTACACATTCCCTGAGGGCCGAATCGAAGACTCGAAGGCTAATGGCCACAAGAAAAGACCGGAAATGGTGTTAGACCTCTTACGCTCGATAGCGAATACGAGACAGAGAAGGGCGGGAGAGAGAGGGGGAGGGAATAGGGAATTATGATCGAATAAAAGTTTTTAATCTTTATTGTTCATATGTCGCATATCCGCTGTACGATTGATAAAGACTTCATATGTTGCATATCCGCTGTACGCATGATAATCAAACTCAAACCTTAATCATCATGAATTTCTATGTGCATACTGATCCCCTCCGGTTGCCTTACTTTGCTTTCAGGGACTGACGAGATCTCATCAATGGAGGAGTGCAGGCATGACTTTACAATTCAAGAATCGGGTCCTACTTTACACAGTTTTAGTGGCTAGGAAAAGGCCTTCAAGACGAAGGAAAACTCAATGTTGAGAAATTCATAGCTATCTCCCGCGGACAAGGGAGACTAGATCGTAGACTATCTCCCAGAGCCTCATGGTTGTCTTTCGTTGTGCTAGCCCTCATCAGGGAACCTTAGTGTAGACCGTTCGATCGAGAGCTCCGACACCGCGGAAGGTTCATCAACTCTTTTTTCAAGCTTCCAAAATTCAAACATCGAGGAGCAGACCCTGGGCCAATTACTGGCATTGACGAGAACGGCTTTCTAATGAAAGTTTCCGGTACCTAATACTAGTCAAGCCGACTTATCCGACAAGGCTAACAAATAATGGTTTATTGACCAGTTTCCACGGACTTTCGATAACCGTTCCGGTGCCCATTATTTCGTTATGCCTCTTGTGATTGAGGTGTCCGATGGACGTTCCCTTAGTTCCGCTCGCCATCAGGCTACTTTAGTAAGCCGTTCAACTCGTGCTTCTGATAGGAAGTTCTTCTTCTACTGGTCTTCCTCTTGTGGTTACGATTTCAAATACATACCAAACTTTCCAGAGGAGATGCCGGTGAAGACTACCAGCCAATGATGGACCTGGGCCTACTACCGCCAAGTAGCCTATGAAGTCTCAAATTGAGTACTAAAGTCAAACTACTTGTCCTCCCCAAAAGAGCAGCTGAAATCAACCCATGGCAAGCAGCATACCCGTTTAAGCATGGTCGCTCGTCTAAGGTTTCGGGACAAGAAGAGAGGCGGTTTCGAGTGCTCATGTGCCAATTTCGGGTGAGGTAATGCTAATTGATCCCCCGTAGTTGATGAACCTCTTTCAGAGCCTGTTACTCGTAAGTCAAAATCATTCTATGCCCATGGAAAAAAGGATTTCAATGCTGATTTAGGACCGGCCAAACGAAGGAGACTTGTTCACCGACGGAAAGAGAGAGTGCTAACCCGAAGCACCGTCCCCCTACTATCCCAATGGAATTACCGACTCTCCCGCTGCTGCTACTGCTCGGAGGAGAAGAGAAGGACAAAGGACAGAGGAGTACGCGAAAGGAAAGAGGGAGAAGAGAGCTATTCGAGGCTACTCGACTCGATGGGGAAGGGCTTGCTTGTGGCGAGCGGGCTTGCCTATGAATACTAATACTCGTATCCGGCTTGGCTTTCGAAGGCTCTGAAAGAGTATCGAAGGAAAGGGAAGTTCATGTTCCAACGAATCACACGTAGAGATATTGATAACACACACGGAGTTAATGGTATTTCATAACTAATGGATTGAGCAGCAGCCCGTAGACCACCTAAAAAGGAATATTTATTATTCGACCCATATCCTGACATAAGAAGTCCAATAGGAGCAATACTGGAAATAGCGATCCATAAAAAAACGCCTATACCGAGATCGGCTAGAACAAGGCGATAGCCAAAAGGAATTACTGAATAACTTAGTAGAATTGATATGACCGCTATAGACGGCCCAATACTGAATAAACGAATATCTCCTCTAGATGGTAGAAGATCCTCTTTGAAAAGTAGTTTGGTTCCATCTGCTAGAGCTTGAAGAATTCCCAAGGGACCGGCATATTCAGGCCCAATATGTTGTTGTATCCCTGCAGATATTTCTCTTTCTAACCACACAATCACGAGTACACCTATTGTGATTCCCAATACAGGAGTCAAAATAGGGACAAGCAACCATAAGAGGTCATAGACCTCTTTTAAGGATTCCGATCTGGAAAAAGAATTGATAGCTTGCACTTCTGTCGTATCAAAACTCATTTCAACGATCAACTTCCCCCATAATGATATCTATACTACCTAGTATCGTCATGATATCAGCCAATTTCATTCTTTCTCACTAGGTGAGGAAGAATTTGCAAATTGATGAAACCTGGTGGACGTAGTTCACATCTCACTACTCCTAGCAAAAGGCTTTTAAGGTTGGCCTACTACTACTCCTAGAACGAGGGGATTACTTAAAAAAGCACCAGGCAGGCTCACTCTTTCACCTGGGAAAGCTCTAGAACCAGCACCAGTGATTAGATAGCGCGCTTCCTCTAGCTCTGGCAAAAGGGTAGACTGACTGGCTGGAAGGGTAGCTGCTTTCTAACCTTCTTCTTACTCTTCCCATACAACTCTTTCTTGTCCCAGGGGATTAGTTAAAAACTACTTGCTAGCGGGGTACAGGCTTAGATGGTTTGCGGACTCTATCCTTACTGGGTTAGCTTACTCACTCTCAAGACCGGTTATAGGTTAGAGCGCTGGCTAGCTGGTTAGAACGTAGCCTTACTCTAACCTTCGAATATCCCAGGGGACTGAAAAGAGCTCTATCGCACTTCCTTACTCTTGCTCTAGCGCCATACTTCCTCTAATTCCTAGCACCAGGCTATCCCCTTCCTTTCCTTACTTTATTCAATTCTTTTTCTATCCCTCTTTCCTCTAGCACCAGTCCGCTATCTTACGCTATCACCTTCCTTACTTCTACAAGGCATACTGACGCTGACTTTGCAACTTATGTACCTTCTCGCCTTACTTTAACGCACGTGGGATTACTCTTACCTTACTCTCGAGATAATATCCCTGGGGAGAAAAGAGAGACTCACTAGCTTACAGATTAGCTAGTGGGCTGCTTTCCTTCTTTGATACTGGTTCTACGTATACTCAGGGTTAGAGCGCTGGATTAGCGGCTTACAGATACGATACAAGGCAGGGCTACAGGGTTTGCAAAGGGCTAGCTTCTTCCTATAAGGCTGGGCACGTGGGAATGACTAGCTCTTGCTACAGAACTAGCACTTGGGAGTAAGAAACTTCTTCTAGCTCTATCCTTTCTGGCAGGGTTATTTGGCACTTAGCTTATTCGTCAGCGCAGGGCTAGCTTTGAATCACCTTCCCTACTCCTCCAAGGCTCATAGGCTTACTTACTACTGGCTTCAAATACAACCTTCCCCGTGGGAGAAAGAACCTTGCTTACTCTAGCTTACTTAGGATTCCCTGACCCTTTCTTAATAGAGAATATCCCCTTGGACTGAATGAGTCACTAGCAACCTTTCATTTTTGCTTAGCTGGCTTCCTTCTCCTAGCACCAGGCTAACTCCTAAAAGGCATGGGCAAAGGGGAATTACTGACTATAGCGCCAGCACTTTCCTGAATTACATCCAGCCTTATTCTAGTTTACCCGGACTTCTATCCCAATCTCAGGGGACTTCCAACAATTCAAATATCCTGACTCTAATTCCCAAGCTGGAAACAAGGGCAGGGGTAGACTCATTGGATTAGAGGGTTTGGCTTACTGATAGTTGGTAGGGTAGAATGCTTACTCAACCAACGCATTGGCTTACTTGAGCTCTGGGCACGAGGGTAGACTTCCTTCCTCTATATCATATCCCCTGGGAATTAGTTACTCGAACAGGGTTAGCTGGTAGAATGAGTCAATACTGGCTGGCAGGTTAGCGGGTACTACTACAAACCAAGCTGGAGTACGGTAGTTTCCACCGCCTGTCCAGGGTTGAGCCCTGGGATTTGACGGCGGACTTAAAAAGCCACCTACAGACGCTTTACGCCCAATCATTCCGGATAACGCTTGCATCCTCTGTATTACCGCGG
>Ga0153980_1000069_pt1 | contig 68907 bp, 56 predicted proteins | sample TSGA064MetaG_FD_104722 | JGI IMG/M metagenome (GOLD analysis project Ga0153980, IMG submission 104722) | Attine ant fungus gardens microbial communities from Georgia, USA - TSGA064 MetaG | ecosystem: Host-associated > Fungi > Mycelium > Unclassified | place: USA: Georgia, Magnolia Springs State... | reverse complement strand
GTCTTACGGCGGCCGAAGCGATCCGCCAGCAGCCCGGCAATCGGCACCATAACGCCAAAGCCCAGCACCGCCAGCATCAGCATCCACAGCATGGTATTACGTGGGAATCCAAGGCCGTCTGGTGCAGGCGCGGTGCCATAACTCATTGAGTAAACGGTCATGATGTAAAACAGCGTATAGGTTGCCAGCATGATGAACGTCCCCAGAATGGTGGCTTTCAGATGCTTTGACAGCAGCGTGCCGATAGGCACTTTTACCTGTTTCTTCTCTTTTTTTACCTTCGCGAAAACCGGCGATTCGTTCAGTGAAACACGAACGTACAGGCCAATCAGCACCAGCACCGCAGAGAGAATAAAAGGCACGCGCCAGCCCCACTGCATAAACTGTTCGTCGGTCAGCAGCCAGGAAAGCAGCAGAAAAGTCCCGTTAGCGAAAAAGAAACCGATGGGTGCGCCAAGCTGCGGGAAGGAGCCATAAAGCGCGCGTTTTTTTGCCGGTGCATTTTCGGTAGCCAGCAGCGCCGCGCCGCCCCATTCACCACCCAGTCCCAGCCCCTGGCCAAAACGCGCCAGCGCAAGCAGCATCGGGGCAAAAACGCCGATAGTGCTATATCCCGGCAGCAGGCCAATGACTACGGTAGAGATTCCCATCGTCAGCAGCGAAGCCACCAGCGTGACTTTGCGGCCAGCGCGATCGCCAAAATGGCCAAACAGCGCCGAGCCGATCGGCCGCGCAACGAAGGCGATGGCGAAAGTGGCCAGCGACTGTAGGGTGGCAACGGTGGCGTCTCCCTGTGGAAAGAAAATATGCGGAAAAACGATCACTGCCGCAGTGGCGTAGATATAGAAATCAAAAAATTCGATAGCGGTGCCGACCAGCGAAGCGACCAGCACTTTACCGCGTGAATTTACGGGCTGGGTATCGTTGTCGGCGTCGAGCGTTGGTGCGATGGAGGCTTGCATAATTGTTTCTTATTTGTAATACGTGAAAAATAATCTTACGCATTGGATCCCGCACGTTCAATGCCGAAAAGCCAGCAGCGGCGTGCCCTGGCGCCGGAAAAGAGGATCGTTCGTGAGATGTCGTCATTGCTGGCTGATAGCGAGGGGAAAAGGGCTTTTTATGGCAATATTCACTAAGAAAGGGCTAATAAAAAGTATCGTCTCAGGTAAAAATGCCTGGTTTTGTCTGTTATTTGCGCAGGGCGCCAGATTTTACGCTATCCATATCGCTTTTTCCCAGTTGCCAGAAGCGATTACCCGTCATCGCAGTGCAGACTAAATCATCCTTAAATCAAGACGTTTTTCCTGACGCCATGTAACCTTTCCGTGATCGAAAACAGCCCGCGACAGGCGACGGTAATTAAACTTGTTCTGTTTACGTTTCCTGAATGCAAGGTGTCGTCCGGATGCTATCAATAAGTCCTCGTGCGCTAACGCGCTATTTACCTTTATTGCTTGTCAGGCGATGGCGTGACGGCTACGGGTGGGTGAGCACAAAAATCAATCGCTATGCGGCTACTACTGCGATCGTTATGCTGGCCGCAGGGGCCGTTACCTGGTTTGGCTATCAGCAGTTAACCGGCGGTTTTGTGGCTCAGGAAGAGGAAGGCTATCTGCTGATTAGCGTTCAGCTCCCGGATAGCGCGGTCTTACCCATCACGCAGCAGGTGATGGAGCAGATGTACAAGGTCATCAATAAGAATCCGGCGTTCGAAGACGTGATGAAAATAGGTGATTATGGCCGCTAAACAACATGCGAAGGCTAATTGCTATCTTTCTAGCATCGGCGGCCTGGTACAGAGATAAGATTGCGCCGGAGAAACGCCAAAGAAATAAAAACCGGCGCTGCTCCGACGACGGGCTTATTGCAGCGTCTGATCAACGCGCTGCCGCATCCACGGCCAGAAAGGGTTGGAAGACTGGCGCATCAGCATATCCAGACTGACCATCAGCACCGAACGTTCGCCGCGTGGCGTCAGCATGCCAAAGCTAACGCCAAATTCACCAGGATGCTCAGGCTGGCGGCCATAGAGCGAATCATCAGGCGGAAAGGGCAGCGCAACGTGTGAAAGGGAATAAACGTCTGGCGGATAGCTTAGTCCCAGCGGCACGCTGGTGGTGATAGTCGAACCTGAAGGCGTGGTTTGCGCGACGGCGGCGCTGCTGCCTGGGGTGGCATCCGTCACCAGCGTGACCCTGTAGTTGCGGGGCGGGGGCGGCAACAGATTGTCCGCCGCGTGCAGAGCCCCGGGACGCATTAGTGGAGAAAGACGCACGGATTTGTTGACGTCAAACAGCACCAGTTCGCTGCCGTTAGCAGGCAGTAAATTATAGAGTCCACGCACGACTGCGGGCGTGCTGACCGTCGCGTCGGCCACCGACTGGAACGTCAGCACCGGCGGTAACTTATTGAGTAAATGACTATCCTGTTCCCGATGCAGCTGGCTTTGTAATGCGCGGGTTAACAGCCACGACTGGCGAGCGGCTTTTACCGGAAAGGAGTTGTATTTAAAGGGATTAAACTCCGGCAGAATACTTAGCCACGCCGATTGTGCAAACGCAGGCAGCAGCGAGGGCAGTCCGGCCAGTCCTGCATAACGGGCATAGCTGCTGACGCCGATCATCGGCGAAATCAAAATCAGGCGACCGGGCGCAGGCAGTGCCGGGTCTTCCAGCGCATCCAGCGCATATTTCATCGCCAGCGCGCCGCCATTGGAAAAGCCCATGATTTGCAGCGGTGCGCCAGCAGGAATGCGTCGATGTGCTTCACGTACGGCCAGTCTTGTCGCCGCCATCCAGTCTTCCCATTCCGTCTGCGTCAGCGCGGCGGGTACGGTGCCGTGACCCGGCAAGCGTATTGCCACCACCACATAACCTTTTTGCTGATAGTCGACGGCAAAATGGCGCAGGCTATAGGGCGAATCCGTCAGCCCGTGCAACAGGACAACCGCACCGCGTGGTTTTCCTTTTGGCAGAAGCTGATAAGAACGGTTCCAGTCGGTAGCAAAATGGCCCGGATAGACCGGACTGTTCTCCGCGTAGCGGTTGTAGGTTTCCCCGCTGCTGTCCTGAATTTTGTCGCTGACGTTGCGCTTCATCTGCACGAAAATTTGCTGTTCGTTTTGCAGATAACCAGCCCAGTCGGTGTTATCCATCTCGCTGTCGCTAAGCTCATCGGGCAGCCACGTATGCCACAGCTGAAGTGCCGGCCCACGTTCGGTCATGGCAACACGCAGCGTTAGCAATACCAGCAAGACTATCGTCAACAGTATCGCTATGCGCTGCAGCCAAAATCTGGTGCGTTGTAACATGATCAATCCTTTCCGGCCCGGTTCGCTGAGAGTATAGAGTGGATCAGGCAGTTAGCATTAAACGACATTATTTCGCGTCCGTTCGTCGACAAGCGCGCTAAATACAAAACGTTGAGAAACGGTTTAGGATGAAAAATGGCAGGTGATGCTTTTAATATATTGATTATTAACATTTATTATTAATTTACCTGACTATTCTAAGCGGCTTATTTTGCGTTTACTTCCCCACCTGCCGGGATTATAGTGACGGCGATTTTTCCTACGGAGCCAAAAATTGGACAGTCACCCTTTACGTTTTAAACAATTAAACAAGGCAAGCTAACTCCGCAGTCTGCTTGCCGAAACCCGGCGGGCAGTGTCCTGAATGACCTCCCCGTATTTCATTTTCTCCCCGCGCAGCCGCCGGGCAAGGATTAACAATGAAAGAACCTCCGACCAGCGACGGGCGATGGCAAACAGGCAGAGTAAGGAGCGCAAGCTTCCCGTAATCTTCCTCTTTTCTTCTTCCCCGCCTCGCCCAATCCCGAAATAAACAATTTTCCAGCGCGCAGGACTCTTTCCCCGCGCCTGAATAAAAATAAATTAAGGATTCGGCAAATGAAAAACGCCAACATCAAACACGCCTGCGATCTGGCTATCGCTCGCGAAGCCAGGCAGAGTCTGGACAGCACCCTGGCCCGCCTTAACGTACAGCGCAACGGATTAACCCTCAACGAGGCCGCCGGGCGGCTGGAAGAATATGGCAAAAATCAGGTAGCCACCGAAAAAGCGCCGCATGCGTTGGTCCAGCTGGTACAGGCTTTTAATAATCCCTTTATCTGGGTACTGATGGCGCTGGCGACCATCAGCTTTTTTACTGACTACCTGCTGCCGTTGCGCCATGGCGAAGAGACCGATCTGACCGGCGTTATTATCATGGTGGTAATGGTGACGCTGAGCGGCGTGCTGCGTTTCTGGCAGGAGTATCGTACTAATAAAGCTGCGGAAGCGTTGAAATCTCTGGTGCGCACGACCGCTACGGTGATGCGTCGCGGCAGCGAAAGTAGTCAGCCGGTCAAAATGGAAATTGCCCTGCAGGAAGTGGTCCCGGGCGACGTTATCTTCCTGTCAGCCGGCGATATGATCCCGGCGGATGTTCGTCTTCTCTCTTCACGCGATCTGTTTGTCAGCCAGGCCTCGCTCAGCGGTGAGGCGGTTCCTGTTGAAAAATACGATCCGCAGGCGGAGGGGAGAGCGGCGACGGACGAAGAAGGTTTACTGAATAAGCCCGATATTTGCCTGATGGGCACCAACGTCGCCAGCGGCACGGCCACGGCGGTGGTGGTGGCAACCGGTAGCCATACCTGGTTTGGCTCGCTGGCCAAATCCCTGGTCGGTAGTCGACCACAGACGGCTTTCGATCGCGGTGTGAACAGCGTCAGCTGGCTGCTAATCCGTTTTATGCTGGTGATGGTGCCCGTGGTGCTGTTTATTAACGGCTTTACCAAGGGCGACTGGACGGACGCGCTGATGTTTGCGCTGGCCGTTGCGGTTGGCCTGACGCCGGAAATGCTGCCGATGATTGTCAGCTCTAACCTTGCAAAAGGCGCTATTGCCATGGCAAAGCGTAAAGTCGTGGTTAAGCGCTTGAATGCCATTCAGAACTTTGGCGCGATGGATGTACTTTGTACCGATAAAACCGGCACCCTGACGCAGGACCGCATTATTCTGGAGCATCATCTGGACGTGCACGGTCAGGACAACGAACATGTTTTACAGCTCGCCTGGCTGAACAGCCGCCATCAAACCGGCGTCAAAAATCTGATGGATAAAGCGATCCTCAGCTTCAGCCACGGGAGTAAAGCGGTCAGCGGCCTGTGGCGCTATCGGAAAATCGACGAGCTGCCGTTTGATTTTGAGCGCCGCCGCCTCTCTGTGGTGGTTGCCGATGGCAATAACCAGCAAAAGTTAATTTGCAAAGGTGCGGTAGAAGAGATGCTGTCGGTCGCGACTCACTGGCTGGACGGTAACGAACGGCGTCCGCTGGATGAAGCCGCGCGTCAGCAGTGGCTTGCGCAGGCTGAAGACTGGAATCAGCAAGGTTTCCGCGTATTGATGGTAGGCGAAAGAGCGTTGGGCGATACGCCTTTGTCGCTGCCGCTGCATAAAGACGACGAGCGGGATCTGACGCTTTGCGGCCTGCTAACTTTTCTCGATCCGCCTAAAGAGAGCGCCAGAGAAGCAATTGCCGCGCTGCACGAGCATGGCGTCACGGTGAAAGTACTGACCGGTGATAACGCCACTATTACCAGCAAGATCTGCCGTGACGTGGGGCTGGCGCCTGGCGAACCGCTGTGCGGCAGCGATATTGAGCGGCTGGATGATAGGGAGTTGGCCGGGCTGGTAGAGTCGCGCACGATTTTTTGCCGCCTGACGCCACAGCAAAAATCGCGCGTGCTACAGATATTGCAGCAGAACGGCCACACCGTAGGATTTTTGGGCGACGGCATTAACGACGCGCCCGCGCTGCGGGACGCGGATATCGGCATTTCCGTTGATAGCGCCACGGATATCGCCAAAGAGTCTGCCGATATTATTCTGCTCGAAAAAAATCTGCTGGTGCTGGAGCAGGGGGTTATTAAAGGCCGCGAGACCTTCGGTAATATCATCAAATATTTAAATATGACCGCCAGCTCCAACTTCGGTAACGTTTTTTCCGTGCTGGTCGCCAGCGCTTTTATTCCTTTTTTACCGATGCTGGCTATTCATTTGCTGATTCAGAACCTGATGTATGACCTTTCCCAGCTGGCGTTGCCCTGGGACAAAATGGATAAAGAGTTTTTGCGCAAGCCGCGTAAGTGGGACGCAAAAAACATCGGCCGCTTTATGCTGTGGATGGGGCCAACCTCTTCGCTGTTTGATATCACGACTTTTTTAGTGATGTGGCACGTTTTCGCTGCTAACAGCGTCGAGCATCAGGCGCTGTTTCAGTCCGGCTGGTTTGTTGAAGGGCTGCTGTCGCAAACGTTGGTCGTGCATCTGCTGCGTACGCAAAAGATTCCGTTTATTCAAAGCCGCGCAGCCCTGCCGGTGATGGTAATGACCGGCCTGGTGATGGCGCTGGGGATCTACATTCCGTTTTCACCGTTGGGCAGTACTGTCGGACTGGTGCCGCTGCCGTGGTCTTACTTCCCATGGCTGGTGGCAACGCTGTTTGGCTATTGCGTCGTGGCTCAGGGAATGAAGCACATCTATATCCGCCGTTTTGGTCAGTGGTTTTAAAAAGGCAAAACGGCCAATAAATTCAGGCGGACAACAGGTCCGCCTTTTTTACACTTTGAAAAAGCGCACGTAAACAAAACGGATAACAAAGTATTCAACCGCGCCCAGCAGCAAAAACCACAGGCAGAAGACCAGCGTATAAAGCTGGTTGACGTCATGTAGATGGAACATCGCCATAAGTTTGTAGGTCAGGGCAAGGCCGAACCAGGGCGCGGGCAGCAGCAGTGCGGAAAGGAAACCCAGCATCAGCGTGCTCATCGGCATTAAAAAGGTCACAAAAGGATTGTTCATGGCGGTTCCATTTAGCTCAGGAGCCGCCATTTTCCGGTAAACCGCTGACGGGTTCAACCTTAAGCCATAGCGCCGCTTAATCCCCTGGTAGCTGAAAGGATGAATAAGATAAACCAGTAATTCCTTTAGAGTTTTTCAGTCTGTTTTTAAGGCGAAATTAGCATTCGTTAAAAAGTATAGCCAAGGCTATACTTAAACACATGATTTTATTGTCTTTTTTATTTTCAAATGTCGTGGTAGGATGCACCCACATTGCGCCTGGCGCGCTTATTTTTTCGACTAAAACAGCTCTTTTAATGTCTGAGCGGTGAGATAACCGTCAGATGGGTATAACCACAATGAATCTATATGCAACCCTTATCCTGGCCTTTGGTATGTCGATGGACGCTTTTGCCGCCGCGATCGGTAAAGGCGCAAGCCTGCAGCGTCCCGGCCTGAAAGAAGCGCTGCGTACGGGCTTAATCTTTGGCGTCATTGAGGCGCTGACGCCGCTGATTGGCTGGGCCGTAGGCATTGCCGCCAGCCGCTATGTGATGGCATGGGATCACTGGGTTGCTTTTACGCTGCTGTTTGTTCTTGGCGCGCGCATGATCGTTGAGGGCTTCCGTAAAAAAGATGAAGTTTGTGAAGCGCCGGAACGTCATGGTTTTTGGGTACTGGCCACGACGGCGGTAGCAACCAGCCTGGATGCTATGGCGGTTGGCGTGGGTCTGGCCTTCTTGCAGGTTAATATTGTAACGACCGCGCTGGCGATCGGTGCTTCTACCATGATTATGGCTTCAGCCGGCATTTTACTGGGCCGCTTTCTGGGACCGGTGATGGGGAAATGGGCGGAGATTTTCGGTGGTGTCGTGCTGATTGGTATTGGCACCAGCATCCTGGTAGAGCATCTGGGTCTGCTGTAACTTTTGTGGGCAGGTCGTTTAGCTTCTGTTTACGTTTCTTTCGCCATAATTGCGCTGATTTTGTGATCTGTTTCAAAATTATTTGCCTGGAATTTGCTCTTCTTGTATAATTTTTTTGCGTTTTTCAATAAAAGTTTAACCAGGTGAAGTAATGAAAAAGATTTTTAAGTACGTGTTCCGTAGCTATGTTGAAACCTTCAAACACGTACCGCCAGGCGCCATGTATTAATGGTGCTGGCCAGAAACCCTCGATAGCCGCGGTCAGGGAAAGACCGATGGTTATCACTCCCGCTTCGCTGTCAATCGTCTCGCTTCGTATCCCGCTCTCTGTCTGACTGATAATGTTTTCTCTGCCTGGCTGGTAATGCTTACTTTGTCTGGCTGGTAATGCTTACTCCCTGTCTGCCTGATTTATTCTCGCCTGCTATCGGTTTTGTCGTCATACGCTTGCGCTGACCGTTTCACCGTTCTTCTGTGCACCTTTATTTTGCCGTTATACAGGACGGGAAAGCCGCCGCTGTTGCTTGTCTGGCAAACAACAGGGCGGAAAAAAGAGAGATTAATCCTGGCTCTGATACTCGTCGAGCGTTGCGCTCTGGCAGGCTTCTGTGCTCTGGCGAGCCTGCTTTTTCTGATCTTCGTTCAGGTTTAGCCAGGCGGCAACGACGGTTCTGGCTTCGTCTTCATCAAAATCTGGCTTCTCCTGCGCGGAAGGCGACTGGCCACGTACGTTTAGCGCTTTCAGTTTCGCAATGTAGCTGTCCGCCGAACCCGTGGTTTTCTCCTGCGTGACCAGCGTACAAAGATTAGCGATGTAACCCTGAGCTGGATCGTTTGCATCTGAGTCTGAGTCCGCAGCCTGCGCTGCGCTGGTCGCCGCCAGAGCGGCAAGCAGCAGCATAACTTTTTTCATACCTGCTCCTTCTAAAGGATTGTCGTTCAGCAATTCGTACCGTCGTACGGTAAGTTTTTTCTGCGTTACCCGTTAAGGGTAGCGGATAACCGCATTGTTTCCGTTTATCCGGCCGATATCTCAGCATGGCAAGGCTACAGAAAATCTTAATTTACAGCCAGTTCCTGAACCAGTCGATCTGCTGTCCGATGATATTGTCAAAGTGGCTGCCGCTATACATATCGTAATGCTTTGCATTTTTCTCAACGTGCAGCTTTTTCTCGGGCGATCCTAGCGCCTCAAACAGGGCAATACCCTGTTCCGGTGGGTTTACGCTGTCAGCGCCCGCAACGACTACCAGCGCTGGACAGCAAACCTGACGGGCATTTTCCGCCGGCTGGTAATGCAGCGTTTCACGTATTGTCAGGAAGGGGATTTTAATATCCATCGCCGGAAACTGCGCTTTATGACTGTCGAAAAAGGTCTTTGACTCATCGTCATTAAGCACGCGCGTAATGGCAACGAACATCTCTTTACCGGTTGCCGCCTTTTTCTCCGCCATTTTATCCAGCGCGGCGACAAAACCGGCTTTTTCGTCCGCCGTCATTTTGCCTGTGACCACTGTTTCGCCGTCGGCAAAGGCCAGCTGGCTGACCACGCATTTTACGGCAGGGCTTTGCGCGGCCGCGCCCATAACGTGGCATCCGCCAAAAGACGTGCCCCACAGGCCAACATGCTGCACGTTGGGTAGCGCGCTGGCCCAGTCAACGACGGTCAGGATATCGTCGATTTGCATGGCAGGCACCAGACGACCACGTTCGCCGCCGCTGGCACCAAAACCACGATAGTCAAAAGTAAGAGTGATAAAGCCCGCTCGGGTAAACGCCTCGGCAAAAGCGGGTAACAAAATTTCCTGGATGCCACAAAATCCGTGGCAAAGAATAATAGCAGGTGCAGAATTGCTGGCGGGGGTACGCATAGTGACGGCGATATCGCCAGATAATTTATGGGTGGATAGCTGCATAAAAACTCCCTGTATTTATCCGGGTTAAAAGACAAAGTGATAGAAACCCGTAGATTTTATATAATGAGAGCATGCGTTGCCGGAAGCTGAATCAAAAAAATAATAATTCGGGCTGGCTAAATTTTCCCTGCCAGCCCGACTTTTTCTCAACAGACGAGAAAAAACGCAATATGCAGAAGTAACTATAATGTCAAAAAAGATAATAAATAATGATGTATAACCTTTTTTCGACTCGTTATCGTTAACCTTCAGGCATGGCAGAAGAGTGATGGCTTGAAATTAACCACTTCTGACCGTCCCAGCTATAGGTAAAGGTGTAACGTGCAGCGGCTTTAGAACCGTCGCCAAAGGTAAACGTGTAGGTGCCGGTATCGATAGCTTTATTACAGCCGGTGCGGATGGTACGGCTATCAATATGGCCGGTCGGCTTTTTCGCCAGAAACTTATTAAAATAATCAATACGTTCTTCGTCCGTCAATCGAACCTTGTTCGACAGCGTGGGCAGCAGTACGGCATCAGAAAGATAATTCTGCGAGACTTTCTCCGCATCGCCTGTTTTCAACGAATCATTCCAGCGGTCAAACATGGCGGCAACTTCCTGCTCCGTCATTTTAACGCAGGCTGTTTTTTCGTGGGCAAAAGCCGCAGAACTGGTCAGCACGCCAGCAATCATCAAACCTATTAATCCCGTTTTCATTCATTCTCTCCGTGGTGTTGTGTCTATAATAAAATCCAAAATAGCAGATAAAGCTAAATGATAATTAAACGCCATTATTAATGATTAATATTGCGTGGCAGAGGTTGATTAGGATCATTATTATTTAAGTGCGCCCTAATAGTTGCCAGGGTTATTAATTTCGTAAAACAAAAATAAGTGATTGAGTGTTGTTTTTTGTAAGGATGCGTCCGGGGAATATTTATTTATTAAAATCAAAAGATATATTTTATAAAAAAGTAGAAGCATGCGGAAATAATGACAGGCAGAGGCGCTCATTGACTTTTTATCTGTGCGTTATATAAAAAGCGTGGCCACCGTCGGGTGACCACTGCGAAGCGCTTATTTCAGCAGCTGCTGCTTAACCCAGGCGATAATTTCTGCATCTTTACCTTGCGTAAACAAACATTTCTGCAAGCGTTCGCCGCTGATAGCCGTTTTAATAAGCTCAGGATCGATGGCACGCAGCGTATCCAGATAATTGTCCTTCATGACTGCACTTTTCACCTGATTGAGGATGCCGGCATTGCGTACCTGTGGTTCTTTACGCTCAACGGGATACCCTTCGCCACGGCGGCCGGTAAACGCCTTTTCAAACATATAGCGGACGTTCAGTTCTGCACCCCAGCCAAAACCTTTGGCGAAAGCCAGAGAAAGCGCGTTGCCGTTGTTAATCTGCGAAAACAGAAAGGCATCTGCCGGATCCAGGCAATAGCCGCAAACCACGCCCGGATGGATATTCAGCGACATCATTGCGCCCTGACCCGTACCGCAGCCCGTTATGACAAAATCTACCGCTTTGGCGTTTAGCAGGATGCTGGCCATAATACCCAGGTGGATATAGGTCAGATGATGATCGTTTTCATCACTCATACCAACGTTAAATACCGTATCTTTATTCTCTGCGGCCACGGCCTGTAGCTGTTCCAGCACCATGGCGTTTTTCGCCGCCTGGCTGTTTTCCATCATCAGGGCAATATTCATTTTTATCTCCGCTGTTCATTGGTTGTTTGGGGAACGGCGCACTAGCGCGCCAGCCAGCCGCCATCGACTGCCAGGGTGTAGCCGTTAATGTAATCTGCTGCCGGTGACGCCAGAAAAACCACTGGCCCCATAAGATCTTGCGGTATGCCCCAGCGTCCGGCAGGAATACGCGCCAGGATTTCTCCACTGCGCGCCTCATCATCACGTAATTGCTTTGTGTTATTGGTTTCCATATAACCCGGCGCTAGCGCGTTCACATTGATGCCATATCTGGCCCATTCGTTCGCCAGCTGGCGCGTCAGGCCCATGACCGCGCTTTTAGATGCGGTGTAAGAGGGGACGCGCACGCCGCCCTGAAAAGAGAGCATGGAGGCGATATTAATAATTTTGCCGCCGTGGCCCTGTTGGATAAACTGACGAGCCGCCAGCTGCGAAAGAAAGAACAGCGTTTTGAGATTCACATTCATCACGTCATCCCAGTCCTTTTCGCTGAAGTTCAGCGCGTCTTCACGGCGTATCAGGCCCGCGTTATTGACCAGAATGTCGATGTGTCCCATTTCCTGAACTGCACGTTCCAACAGCGAGGAGAGTTCCTCCTGACGGCCAAGGTCGGCGTTAAGGCTAAGAAAACGGCGGCCCAGCGCCAGTACCTCGCCAGCGGTTTCGTCTGGTTCACTGCGGTTAATGGCCACAATGTCACAGCCCGCCTGGGCCAGACCCACCGCCATACTTTTCCCCAGGCCTGTATTGCAACCGGTGACCACAGCCACCTTCCCTTGCAGAGAGAAATCTTCAAGAATCATGCGGCTTTCCTTTTTTATAAATAGACATGCAGGTATTCCACCAGGCACAGGATCGCCATCGCCTGCCCGTAAGGCATGGAGGTAAGCGGTATCTGGCGGTAGAAGTCGAGGTCTTTACCCATCCCTGTGCCAAAGGAGACCTGAGTCAGTTCTCCTTCCTTATTGATGCGGGAAATTATTCCTTTAATAGCTTTTTCCGCCACGGCGACGTAGCGAGCGTCAGCGTAGTGGCGACGGGCCGCTTTCAGCATGCCGAAAGCAAAACCAGCGGTAGCGGAGGCTTCAAGATAAGAGGTCGGATCGTCAAGCAGCGTGTGCCACAGGCCGCTTTCGTGCTGGCATTTTTCGAGTGCGGCCAGCTGGCATGCCAGGATTTCCTGTAAATAGCGGCGAGTCGCATCCGTTTCCGGCAAATCGAGCAGTTCCAGAAATTCCGGGATAACAATCGTCAGCCAGCTGTTACCGCGCGCCCAGCGAGCGTTGGCAAAATTGTGATTACCCTCGAAAGTCCAGCCGTGAAACCACAGTCCGGTTTCCTTATCCATCAGGTGCTGGGTATGCAGCAGGAACTGATATTTGGCTTCTTCGACATAGGCCGGACGATTGAGCAGCCTGCCGATTTTTGCCAGGGGCATCACGGTCATCATCAGCGTGTCATCCCACAGCTGCTGATGGTTTTCTTCCGCCAGCGTAATATGCTGCAGGCCGCCCATCCGCGTGCGCGGCATGCTATGCATGATCCAGTCCGCCCAGCTTTCGAGATAGGGTAGCCAGCGGGGATCTCGTGTTTCTTCATAACGGTAAGCCAGCGTCAGAAACGGGCAAACCGTATTAACGTTGCGGGTGGTTGACCCTTCCGCAAAACGATCGCTGAACCAGTCATCAATGATGGCTCGCAGGCGGTCATCGCCCGTCTGGCGATAATATTGATGGATGCCGTACAGGCCGATGCCGTGCGTCCATTCCCATCCTGCCCAGCCCTTGGTGTCTATTACCCGACCATCATCCAGCCTCAGTAAAAATTCGCCGGTTTCGTCGGTAATATTCACCAGGTTATCTACCAGCTTATTGATCAGCTGATGAAGTTCGTGGCCGGCGATAAATCTTTCCGGCTGGCACAGAAGTGGACTCTGTTTTACTGGGTATACGACCATAATTGCGCTGTCCTCGTGGCTCCAGGGTTTATAAATGGGTCAGGTTGTCGCTCGGGTTATCTCTCGGGCTGGCGGCGTTGGCGGGCAGAGGGCCAGCGGCGGGCTTGTTACGGTTGAGGTAACCGATATTGTTGTTGCCCCAGAGCGATTCGTAGGGCATTCCGGCCAGCATTTCGACGGTGGCGCGTGCCTCTGGCGTTACGTTTGCAGGCACAATGTTGCCGGCCTGGCGCATTTTTTCTGTTTCTTCACGCAGCACCCGGTGAGTAGCCAGATTCAGCCTGAAGCGCAGGGAGATCAGAAAGCCCAGGCAAAGGACGATAAGGGTACCGCCGCACATAATCAGCAGGATGGCATGGCCGACCTCGGGCGTTTGCTCCGCGCTGCCCGCCACGAAGCCGGAAAGCTGCATCAGGATACCGACCAGCATGACGGCACCCGCCTGGGAAGCCTTGCGCGTCAGCGTCATAATGCCGGCAAAGATACCTTCCCGGCGCTGGCCGGTGATGACTTCGTCCACATCGGCGATATAGGTATAAATATTCCAGGGAACATAGTTAATGCCGCCGCGTCCCAGTCCCGCCACCGCAGAAATCAGCAGTAACAGAGAGAAGACGTCGCTCATGCCGCTGTAGTAGAGCACGCCATAAGAAAGCGTACTGAGGGCAAACAGTGCGACGACGATACGGTAAGAAGGCGCGGGCCCAATGCGGATACAGAGTGGGATCATGCCGATGACGGCTACAAACTGCAGGGTGGCCATGGTGCCCATCAGGCTGGAAGCGACGGTTGCCTCCTGCATTAACACGAAGACGACGTAATAGGTAAAGACGGCGTTGAAAACGTCCTGCGCGATATAGCCGCCCAGGTACATTCCCAAATGCTGGCGGAAAATACGGATGCGCAGCGTAGAAAGAAGCTCGATTTTCAGGCGGTTGAGGCTCTGTCCCAGCGTGAGCTTTTGCTGCTCCGCCGCCAGCGCAGCCGCAGATTTTTTTTCTGCCGGGCGTTCCCACGTATAGAGGTAAACCAGCGTCAGCACTACCGCGCAGAGTACGGAAAACACCAGGCTGGAGTAGAAAAAGGAGAGCGGATTATCTTTGCCGAACCAGCTCAGCAAGATCCCCGGCAAAAAGGCCGCCAGGATAGCGGAAAGCTGAGCCAGCGCGATGCGCGCACCGGAGAACTTCGTTTTTTCTTTGAAGTCGTCGGTCATTTCCGGCACCAGCGTTTCATACGGCACCAGGATAGAGGTATAGACCACTTCGAAAACAAGGTAAGTCAGCAGGTAATAGAGGTAAGTCATCTCAACGACCCACATCAGGCTATAGCTAAAGACCAACGGAATACCAATAAGAATAAAGAACTTACGACGGCCAAACCGTTTACCGAGCCGTGTCGAACCAAAGTGGTCGGTCAGATAGCCCATCAGCGGGCTGACCACGCCGTCGACGATACGGGCCATGGCAAAAATCGAGGTCGCCTCAATCGGACTGAGCCCGCAAAACGTGGTGTAAAAATACAGCAGCCAGGCTGACGTCAGGGCCATTGTTCCGGCACCGAGAAAATCTCCTGATCCATAGGCAAGGTAATTAAGCGTTCCTGGTTTACGTGTTGTCATAGTTTCCGTCCTGATTAGCCAACCTGCACAGCCCGGCTGTATGTCGGGGGATGAGCTAAGTTAGTTTTAAGGCGGCCGGAAAACCTTTGCGATTTTGCCAACGGGCAGGTGGAAATGGCGGAGAAAAGAAGATGCTGATGGCCAGGATCACCGTTTAATAAAATAGCGTTTCATTTTTATTGAATCGTTGGGCCGTTTCTTTTTCTGTGCGGCAGAAGACAGATAAAGCAGACTATGTCGTGTTAAATCAAAGTTGCGTTCGTAAATATTCCTATAGTTAAAAGGCAAACAACCTTCAGGAGGAAATAACAATGAAAGCTGCCGTGGTGAATAAAGATCATTCTGTTGATATCGTTGATAAAAAATTGCGAGCATTGGCCTACGGTGAGGCACTGCTGAAAATGGATTGCTGTGGCGTGTGCCATACCGATCTGCATGTTAAAAATGGCGACTTTGGTGACCGTACCGGCATTGTGCTCGGTCATGAAGGCGTGGGCGTGGTAAAGGAAATCGGTCCGGGCGTCACGTCGCTCAAGCCGGGCGATCGCGCCAGCGTGGCATGGTTTTATAAAGGCTGTGGGCACTGCGAGTATTGCACCACGGGCAATGAGACGCTGTGCCGTGATGTGTTGAACGCCGGTTTTACTGCAGACGGCGGTATGGCGGAAGAGTGCATCGTGGTAGCCGACTATGCGGTGAAGGTGCCGGACGGTCTGGATTCGGCGGCGGCGAGCAGCGTAACCTGTGCCGGAGTGACAACCTATAAGGCCGTTAAGGTTTCCGGTATTCAGCCCGGCAAGTGGATAGCTATCTATGGCTTAGGCGGTCTGGGCAATCTGGCGTTGCAGTACGCAAAAAACGTTTTTAATGCCAAAGTGATTGCCGTTGATGTTAATGATGCTCAGCTCCAGTTCGCGACGGAAATGGGTGCCGATCTGGTGGTTAACTCCGCTAAAGAAGATGCGGCTAAGGTCATTCAGGAGAAAACGGGGGGTGCGCATGCTGCGGTAGTCACGGCCGTCGCGAAAGCCGCCTTTAATTCTGCCGTAGACGCCATGCGTGCAGGCGGCCGCATTGTGGCCGTAGGCCTGCCGCCGGAGTCGATGAGCCTGAATATTCCACGGCTGGTGCTGGACGGCATTCAGGTTGTGGGATCGCTGGTTGGCACACGTGAGGATCTGGCTGAGGCTTTCCAGTTTGCAGCGGAAGGAAAAGTCGTGCCTAAAGTGACCAGGCGTCCCGTAGAGGATATTAATGATATCTTTGAGGAGATGATTGCAGGGAAAATTAAGGGCCGTATGGTTATCGATTTTTCACAGGGTCAGTAAATAACTTGCCTGTAGAAGCGTCAGGCAGTCGTCTTCTACAGGCAAGTTTTTAGCCGCATGGCTATGCGCTCATAAAAAAGCTTGATCGTTCTGGCGCCTGTGGTTCCAGGCGGCAGCAAAGGCTTAGCCACAGCAGCGACATCATCCAGGCCGTATTGTTTAACATTTCCTTTCCTTTTTAACACGCCTTAACAAATTAACTTTAATCGCCAGATTAAAATCCGCCACACCTGTAGCTCTTTTTGCTAACGTGACAGAGAAGGGGTAAACCGTTCTGAAACGCAGCAAAATAGTCATTATTATTCATTTTATCCGCTAAGGTTAAACGCGTAAGCCCAATAGTTTCAGCATAATATTGAGGATAATTAACGTGTTAAAAAGAACCCGAATTTTTATGGCTGCCAGCATGCTGGTTGCTTTTAGCGCTGGGGCGCAGCCTACGCCGCAGTACGGTATCGAATTACAAGGCTTTGATTTTCCTTATCACATTGCCCGCTACTCCTTTTCCTCTCAGCAGCAGACGCTGTCGATGGGCTACATTGACGTCAAACCTGAACATCAGGCGAATGGCCGCACGGTTGTTCTGCTGCACGGCAAAAATTTTTGTGGCGTAACCTGGCAGGATTCGATTGAGGCGCTGAAACGCGCGGGTTATCGGGTTATTGCACCGGATCAAATTGGTTTCTGTACGTCCAGCAAACCCGGGTACTATCAATATAGTTTTCAGCAGCTGGCTCTGAATACCCATCAGCTGCTTGCCAGCTTACATATTGATAAAATCACGCTGGTCGGCCACTCCACCGGCGGCATGCTGGCTACGCGTTACGCGCTGATGTATCCCGATCAGGTAGAAAAGATGGTGCTGGTTAATCCTATTGGGCTGGAGGACTGGAAGGCGAAAGGCGTACCGTGGCGCAGCGTTGATGACTGGTATCAGCGTGAATTAAAAACCAGCGCAGAGAGCATTAAAAAGTATGAGCAGAAAACCTATTACGGCGGCAGCTGGAAACCTGAATACGATCGCTGGGTAACTATGCTGGCTGGCCTTAATAACGGGCCGGGGAAAAAAGAGGTGGCATGGAATTCTGCGCTGCTGTACGACATGATTTTTACCCAGCCTGTTTATTATGAATTCAAAAATTTGACCGTTCCCACCACGCTGATGATTGGAACAGCGGACACGACCGCGATTGGCAGCGATATTGCACCACCGGAAGTGAAAGCAAAAATTGGCCATTACGATCGTTTAGGCAAAGAAACCGCAAACACCATCCCGCACGCCACGCTGATAGAATTTAAAGGCATGGGACATGCGCCACAAATGGAAGATCCGGTTATGTTTAACCAGGCATTGATTAAAAATTTGCGTCAATGACGGAAGCGGGCCAGATCTCGCCGTCAATGGATGACCCGCGCCGGTCGCGGGTTGCATGCTCAGAGCATGACAAACAAATTTATTCTTATTAACTCTTATTAAACGAGCGTCGCATACTTTATTTATAATAAATTTCCCATCTGCAATAACAAGTTAGCTCCATTACTTTATGAAGAGTGATTGTGTTTATTATTTATAATTTTTGTTGCTTTGTTGTAATTTAAAAAGGGGAATTAATTATTCGCAAGGTCGATTGATATAATATTGAATCATCACTTTTTATTATCGCTACGGATTAAACAGGGGTTTCCGTTGACGCGATAGCTATGAAAAAAATGATTCTGATTATAAGCTGCTTTTTTTGTCTGTGCGGCTGCATGGGGCAGAATAAAACGGCTGGCTTTAGAGATAGCCAGGCCAGTATGGCCGAATGTTCCAGCCACAGTGATGAGATTGACTGCGACTGGAACGTACCGGGTAACCCATAACGGCTTTATATTGGTAACCTGATGGGGAAAAACAGGGATCGGCTAGCCGCTTAAGCTTACTCCGGCCCTTTAGCCTGCAATATTCGCTGGGCCTGGACGGCCGTCAGCGGGTAATCAAAAAAGCGACGGTAAAAATCCTGCGTCGTTTTTACCATATCCAGCGCCGGAAAAAGCTGCGGATGCAGCAGTTTAGCCGCCCACTGGATCTGCAGCGCGGCTTCCGTACCGTAGCGATCCCATGGAAAGACACCCGCTGGATTTTGCCATACCTGATGATTTTTAACCGCTTTCAGGTTACTGAACAGCGTCGCGTAATCAGAATCGGCAAGCGAACCGGCGCCAGCGCCAATAATGATTATGTCCGGCTGCCAGAAAAGGATATTTTCTGGCGACGTTTCCTTCATATTGCCATTAACTTCCGCCGCGGCGTTGCGGCCTCCAGCCAGTTTTATCCAGGTATCGATCAGCGTGTTGCGCCCGTCGACTTTCAGCGGATGTAGCGACTGAATATGTAACACGCGCGGGCGCTGGCTATCGCTAAGCCCGGCGGTTTTTGCCTGAATAGCCGCAATCTGCTGCTCAAGATAAGCGTTATAGGCGTCAGCACGCTGCCGGGCCTGTGGTGTGCCGACCACGTCAGCCGTGGTCAGCAAAGAGTGCTCCATTGACGGAAAATCGTCAAAACGCATAACCAGCGTAGGCAGTCCGGCACGACGATAGGCGTCGGCGTCGGCATCCTCTGCTGCCACAAATACCGTATCTACCTTCGCGGCCAGCAGCGCTTCGCTATTGAAGCTGCGGCCATGAACGGACAACGCCTGATTCAGCGACGGCTGGATTTTAAACATCCAGGGGCGATCGCTGGCATGGTTAACCGTGGCCACGATGCGATCGCCTGCGCCTAACGTCATTAACAGCGAGTGATGCGCATACCAGCCGTCGGCAATACGATGGGCCTGCGCTTTTACCGTTACTTTATTACCGGTGTCATCGGTCACCGTGCGGGCAAAGGCTGATGGGCCAAAAGCCAGGCTCAATGCCAGCAGCGGCATAATCAGGCGCATCTTCATAAAAATCTCCTCAGAAATTCAGCTGCATTGACACCTGCACCATGCGCGGCTCACCCAGCTGGGCGCTGGCATAACCGGCACCGCTATAACCGTTCAGGCCGCCTGGCACAATATTTGTCCAGTAGTGGCGATTGGTCAGGTTGGTCATATCCAGTCGGAAGGTGGTATCGGTGTTGAACAGGCGCGTTTTATAGCTGCTGCCAATATCGAAAGTAGCGTAGCTGCCGACCCAGCTGTCATTGGCGTTGTCCGTGCTGCGGCGTCCTACGTAATGCATGCCGCCATGCACATCTGTGCCGCTAAGGAAAGGCAGGTCGTAGGCCGCAAACAGGCTGGCGGTGTAGCGAGCCAGTCCCACAATCTGCTTGTCGGTTGTCGCCGCGCTGGCGGTATCGCGCAGGCGTGGATCGAGCCAGGTCATGCCGCCGTACAGATGCAGGTTGTCGGTCACATCGCCATCGGCCATTAGCTCCAGTCCACGGTTACGCTGGTTGCCATCTACCGCATAGTCGCCGCTGGTCGTGGTATAGGCAAAAGGACGGTCGATCTGAAACAGTGCGGCGGTCAGCAGCACTTTATCTACCGCCAGCTTGCTGCCCACTTCTACCTGCTTACTGCGATAAGGCGACAAAATGGAACCGGCGTTGTTTGAACCTGACGGGGCCGTATCGCCCTGTTGCAGGCTGTCAGCCCAGGTGACGTATAGCGTTAACGGGTCAACAGGCTTATACATCAGGCTGGCCGAACCGCTAAAGCCGCTGTTGTCGGAATGGCTGCTGCGACTGCCGGTTTTGGCATAGTTGGCAGAGGTCAGGAAGCTTTCACTGCCTGCCAGCAGCAGGCTCCACTGTGGCGAGAAGGTCAGCGTATCGCTTAACAGAAATGCCTGCTGCGTGGCGGTGGCGGAATGGTAGCGATGGCTAAAATCAGGATAATCCGGCTCGGCAAAAGATTGCGGATCGTCAAGCGAAGCGCTGCCCAGCGTAGTGGTGCCGCCGTTAAGCGGATTATAGTTTTTCCAGACAAAGCCGCGCACGCCGGTGGAAATCTGGTGATGTAGCCAGCCGGTTTCAACTTCGCCATTCAGGTTCGCCATATAGCTGTTAATAGTAAAGCGGCTGGCAGTAGAAGATGAAGTTGTCGTTTTGTAATCACCTGCGCGATCGGTAAACGTATTGGTCACCGCCGTCGATTCCCGGTCGGCAATCTGTCGCAGGACGCCCAGCTCGCCCTGCCAGTTGCCATCAAAATCGTGCTTCAGATGCAGGCTGGCAGTCAGCGTATGGTTATCGCTTCCGGCATAATATTGCCCCAGATGCGCCGTTTTAGGGTTAGGCGCAGAGGGGAAAGAAAGCCCGTTGCCTAAGGCAAATTTGCCCGGCAGGCCTTTCTCGTAATAGTGGTAATAGCTGAAGTTGCTTTCCAGTACGGTGCGGTCGGTCAGGTTTGCATCCAGCCCCAGGCTAAACAGCTGGCGACGTTTTTTACTGCCGCTAACGTAGCCGTTGCCCTCATCATCCAGAAAATTAGCGCGATAGCGCAGGCGATCGTTATCGTCCAGCGGGCCGCTAAAGTCGCCGGAAACAAGATGGCTAAGGCCAGTGCCTGCACCAAAGGTCAGACTGTGCTGAGCAATATCGGTCGGACGTTTTGCCACAAAGTTAAACAGTCCAGCGGGATTAGCCGGACCGTATAGTGAGCCGCCCAGGCCATTTAATACTTCTATATGATCAAACTGCTCGGCGGCGTAATCGGTAGTCGAGACGACATTCAGGCCGTCAATCATCGAGTTCTGCACGACGCTGCCCTGCATACCGCGCGTTTGCGGGCGCGCGCCATCGCCCTGAACAGAAGGCATATAGCGATAAATATCGGTGATGCTTTTTAGCTGCTGGTGCTTCATCAGCGAAGGGGAAACGACCTGCACGGAATAAGGGGTATTACGAATGTCTTGCTTGCCAAGGTTACCCAGCGTGGCCTGTTTATCCGGCGCTGCGACTTCCGTTGATGGTGCGGCGCTAACGGTAAGTGTCTTATCCTGTGCCTGTGCCTGGATTGCCATAAAAATCAGTACGCATAGCGTGCTTTTAACCGCTCGCGGTGATTGAATAATGCTCATTTTATTGTAATGCCTTGCCCGTATTGCAGCAGTAAAGTGCTGTCAGAATGAAAGTAAAAGTAAAGAACGCGCAAAGGGTAGCATAACGCTATGTTGTAAAGTATATAACGAGTGCGCAAGGGTAAAGTTCAGCACTTGCTACTGACAAAGCCTTATCGGACGAGGGATGTTAACGGCCAGAACGTGATTAACGTCACATTATTTTGCCTTTCTACTTCGCGTGTTCCTGTCGTTCACGCGGGTACCTGGCACAGTCCGACAGGCGTCAAACCTTCTGCGCGGCGTTAGCAATCGGTAAAAGTAAGATATCCAGAGCGGGATTTAATTGGCGCTTTTAAGTTAAAGCGCTACTGCTTATTTATTTCCTGTAAACGACCATAAATATGGCGGCAGGCAGTAACCCGCTAAACATTAAGGCAGGAAATACAGTTTCCGGAAAGGTTTCTACACAATAAAAATTGTTATATTTTTTGCGTATTCACTTCAATTCGGGGGTAGACCATTTATGTCCTTACCCTGTTAGCTTCTGTTCAGATGATTCTCGGTTTATTAATCTATATAAAATCCAGGGTATACATTAAGGCTATTTAGTGATATTAATTAAGTGATGTGGATGCAAGGATTGTAACCGACAGGTGAGTTTATGGAAAAAGATATTAAATGCTCAGGGTATCCCTCCCCTTAGACAGTGAAAATAACTCCCCCTTTCGTCATGTTGCTCCTTGTTACGGCATTTTGTGCCTGCTGGCAGGCTATAACCTGTTGGGTGGTCATGGGAGAAAGGGGGGTTATTTTTGACGAGTGTTAGTTAATTTAGTAAATAACATCGTTCCGCTTAAGTTAAAATTTATTTTTTACCGTTTTTCGGCATGTATAGCTATTGTTTAATGGTTTTTACGGGAAATCATTGGTTTTAAACCTGTGCCAAACTGAATCTTTTCATTTCATCACGCTATCTACTTTTTAGGGGCCTGTATTATGTCTACTATCCGTATCGCAAGCGATAATATCTATTATATAAGCGGGCTGGAGTCATTAATAAAAGATGTGATGGACGCTCATGAGCGGGAAAAGTTTTCTTTTGTCGCTGCGAAAAACGAACAAGCCCCCGGCGTAACGAATATTGTCTTCAGAGATATGATGGTAAGTATATTTTTACACAAGAAAGAAAAGCTTTGGTACAGGCATGAGGGGGAAGGAAAAACGGTGGTTTTGCATATCCCTTTTATTTGCCGTAACGAGAACCTGCCTGCAATTACAGGGAAAATAAGGAAAATACTGACAATTTCTGAAACGGAATGTACGCAGTTTTCCCGACAGAGAAACTACAGGTCAATAGGTTTAAAAGATTTTATGCAGCTATCCGCTACCGAAAATAAAATTATATTTTTAATAGGGAAGGGATATCGCCCAGAGTGCATCTCCAGAATGCTTAACCGCTCTGAAAAAACCATTAATACGCATTGTCGCAATGCGATTCGTAAGCTGGGTATGATCAATCGGGTCGAGTTTTATAAGTATGCTTCCTTTGTTGCCAGCTGTACAAATAAAGAATGGAATACGCTTTGCCTGTAAGCGCGCAGCATATAAGCATATAAGCATGTGAGCATGTGAGCCCATAAGCCCATAAGCCCATAACCCTTTAAGCCCGTTTTAACTTTATCATTCATTTGCGGCCCATTTATTACAGGCCGCTTTTCTTTTAACAACTCAGCATAGATTTTTTATAACGCCTTAGTTTCCGGCGTAAAGCTATTGATAATTTGCACGTAATGTTTTCGCTGATACTCGGTAAACTCTTTTTGCGCTATCAAGCTAAAAATAATCAGATTTAACCGCGATGGATTGATAACAGGGTGATAAGGTAGCTCAACAAAAGATTGTACCTGCCTGATCCTTTGTCCGTTATCCAGAAAACTATTTGCTATCTGAATAACCGGGAGCTTTTCCGGGCCCAGCTGATTATGTAGCATTTTTCCTTCGTTTTCATAACCGGGCAAGGTATTAGCCAAAAAATTCATCTGGTTTTCGCAAAAGGCTTCCAGCGTCTGATCCTGCACCTTGAAAGAACGATTAACCATAATTGAATACTCTTCACCGTCAGGCTCCAGAAAACGTAAGACGTTGATGCTCTGGTCGTAGTTTGGGGCCTCTGTCAAAAAATTCCCTTCATAGATAATGTATGGCTGTTTCTTACTCATCCTTTTTTCATCCCTGTTTACTGTGATAAAGGTATTAACTCCACGCGTCTGTTCTTTCTACGGCCCGCTTCGGTCTCGTTACTGGCTACTGGCACAGCGTCGCCCATGCCTTTAATGATAAAGTTTTCTGCCGGGAGGCGAGTATGCCGGACAAGCCAGTCCCTTACTGCTGTCGCCCTCTGGATAGAGATTTGCCGGTTGAGTTGGTCTGTCCCTGTATTATCTGAATGGCCCGTCACCATAAAAATTGTTTGCCGTGCGCTGCTTAGCAAAGGCAATAGCATAAGTAATTTTTCCTCACTGCCTGGCTGGATAACTGCGCTTCCCGGAGCGAAAAGAGCGGCGGGAACCGAAGCAAAAAGGGCAGGTAAACTTTTATAGTGGCGAAGCGCGGTTTCTATCTTATCCAGCATGTTTTGGCAGTTTTTCTCTCCCCATAAATTAATAAGGCTGTTTTTACAGGTACCTGATAGCTTCTGGCCTTGTCGCGATAACCTTTCAAAAGCCTCGCGCCTCGTTTCCGGGCGTATAACATCCGCTTGCGTAAAAGCAGCAAGGGCTAGCCTGGCTTCTTTTATATGCTGGCTTTGTAACCAGGCCGCACTCGTTAAATAGAAAGCGATTAATAATGCCAGGCTTACCGGCAACCAGTGCCAAAAAGAGGACGCTTTTGCAGGAAAAGTAGAAGCTTTCACTTTCGGGCACCCGGCCACTACGGACGGCAAGGGCGGGCGAACAACGGCGGATGAGAGGCCGGGGTAAAGTTGAAACGTTTTATTTATCCAGCGCGCCCATGCGCCGTGACGGACAAAGCCATCGCCATAGTCGGCCAGCAGAACCGCCGAGAGACGTAACGAAGTGGTAGAAAAAAGCAATTGCAGCGCTGCCATTACGCCTGACTTTTTCATCCAGAGGAACAGCGCGTCGGCCATAACGTAGCGATGTATGGCAGCATGTTCGTTACCGGCAGCATGCTGTTTGAGCACGGTAAGCAGCTGGCGAGCTTCGCTTTCCATGGTCGTGGCCACGCGTTTGTTTATTTCATACCGACCCGACCACCAGTTGTGGTGAAGATGATGAGCAGAAGGTTTCTTGCTCAGGCGCGCATAAACAGCAAAAACGCAGGGAAAAGCTTCTGCCCGCTGAAATTTTCGCTGCCATTTAGCCAGTTGTGCCAGCGTAAGTTCGTCATCCTCCTGGCCGTCCGGAAGGAAGGGGAAAAACGTATTGACCTCGACGCACTGGTTTTCCCTTCGCAGTCGGCTTAGCGTTTTTTGTAGATCCTCATCTTCCGGCACGACTATCCAGCGCGCTTGCGCTGACTGTACATTGGTAAACCATTTCCTGGCCCACGGGCCAATAACGAAAATGACTGGCTTTGCCTCTTCAACAGCATTTTGCTGTGCCTTTGGTATCGTAGCTGTCAGCATTCAATATAAGCCCATCAGATAAATGAAGCAGAAGAGCCAAACGATCGATAATCCTGTTGTCAGGATAGCGAGTTCCAGGAAAAGCCTGCTGCTGGCCATACGGCGTCGCGCCGTGGGTAAAAAAACTTTTTCGGTAGACTCTTTTTTTGCGTCTTCTTCCTGTACTTTTTCGCTGCTGTTATTCACTGAAAGATATTTTTTTATAAGAACGCCTGTTTTATCGTCCGAGACAACCGAGGCGTTGATCAGCGTAAGGAGCTTACAGGCATAGCTAAAGATTTTACCTACTTCATTTAGTAATAGCGGGGTGATTTTATCGGCGAGGTTTTCTCGAATATTTTCAGGCCCATAAAAATATTGCTGCAGGGAATAGCGCTGCCAGGAGAGGTTGGTTTCGCTAAGGCATAAGGAAATCTGGCCGTCGAAATAGCAGCAAATGCTGTTACACAACCTGTCGCTAAGCTGTTCATCTTCCCCTTCAGATATTAATGCTTTACTGAACAGCTCAATGAGATTTACCATCTTTAGCTGAAAGTCTGGCAGCGATGGAATAACACCATTAAAAAAAATCAGCGCATCTATACACAGCAGTCGCTGAAAAATAGCTTCACTGTTCACCAGGGCTTCTCCACTGTTTTTCCCCAACCCTCGTTGGTATCGTAAGAGCTGAAGCGAATAACGTCTGGCGTAAGCATTGCGGCAAAAGAAAGAGTGAGAAAAAGATTAAGATCTTCACCGACAAGGGCTGTAGCAATATCCTTTTTAGTAAGGTTTTTTTTGTACATTAAATCATTATTGCTGCTGTAAACGCCCACATATAACGTCGTTACGTTATCCCAGGTGATATCCAGTTCGCTTTGAGAAACAGAAATCTGTTTTTTTACTGTATTGGTCAACCTGCGACGCCAGCTCTTTTCACGTGGAAGAGGGACCCATGCAATAGCCCGGCTATCTGTTGCCTCAGGAAGCGCAAGACGTTTTTTAAAATCAACCCCGGTTATCTCTTCAAACTGTTCAACCGTCCGTACGGTTCCTGTTTTATAAATACCCTGTAAATAATCATTGCCTTCTTCCAGGCCAAGAAGCGTTCTGACTTTCCTTTTGGATTTTTTATCCCTTTCATACCATGTTTGCGAGACGGAACCGGCGCTTTTTGCTTTATCGGTATGATCGCTCCAGATGCGGGCGCTTTCCTCTCTGCCGTAATAATGCCACAGAAGAATTTTATGCGGATGCCAGACATCGTAGCCATGCGTAAAGGCGCGTATAGCCATGGAGATTTCTTCGCCTTCAAAAAAGATATGCGGATCGTTGGGGACTTCATTAACAAAGGAGCCATCGGCAAAGATAAACCCACCCGCCAGATAGCTTCCACGCACCGGCGAATCTCCCTCTACCATAGCGTTGCTTAACTGAGGAATGCCTTCACTGGTGAAGCCACGTAGACCTAGCCTGAAGACAGAGTGCGTTCTTTCTTCTTTATCAGGCTCGTAGCCTGGCGGATAAGTCGAGAGGACGGGCTTTTCACTGTGCTGTTTGAGCTGCTGTAGCATAGTGACGATTTCACAGTCCCAGTTGTCAATAAAACGGCAATGAGCATCTATCTGGAGAAAATAGTCTTCTTGCTGGTAAAGCTTTTCGCTCTGGTGTCTTGCCCAGCACGCGCCCTGGCTTTGAAAATAGTGCAGGCTAATTATCTGAATCCTGGCCCCTTCATAGTGGTAAATATATAAAACATTTCCTTCAAAGTTTTTCTTTTCACACAGCTTCATACCGGCCTGATTAAACAGGGTGGTATCCTCTTCATCCTGCCAGCAAACGGCAACAGAAAGAGCATATTTCCCTGACGATTGTTGGATCATATCGCGCAGCGTCGGTATCAGTTCGGTATCACGATAGCTGGCGATACTGATAAAAATTTCAGGCTTTATTTCCATATAATCACCTTTTTAATCTTATTTAATCTGTATCACTATTTCGGCGCGCGCGGTGAACTGTCCATTTTGCGGACGGGCGTTTCGGGTGAGCGTATCGATAAGTTTAGCTTTCCAGTTAAACTGTACTGAGGCGTTGCTAACCGTGGCCGCCGATTGCTCCGTTGTAGATCCGTCGACGGTAAGTAATCTGTTAGTGCTGTCGTATATTTCTATTCCCAATGCGTCACTATTTTTGGCCGCATCCGTTACTTTTATGTATTTACCATTAGAAGAAGGCGTAGTAGTGATAATGCCGGCGATAGCAGACCAGCTGCCGTAATCAGTTTTACAGCTTAAAGAAAAATCAAGGTTGCGCTCAACGCCACCCGCCTTCATTATTGCTGGCGTAACGGTGCCAAAATCAATCGTCCTGGCATTATCGGTCGAGCAAACGGGTGTGCTGATTATTTTAAAAACCCCGGTATTAAGCTTTTTAGCGTAATAGGCCACGTCTTTTGAGTTGATATAGCTATAGGCAAGATCGCCACCGGGTAACAGCTCATCACCCGTGGCCTGAGTTAAAGTTAACGTCTCTTTAGTTTTATAAAATTCTATACGGAAGAAAGAACCTGCCGCAAAGGCTGCCGATCCAAATTCGGCGATGGTTCCGGACGAGGGCAGATCGCTCATGGCGAAGCCATTGTAATCTTTTATTTTTATGCCAATGCCGGGCAATCGTGTCGGATAAATTTTTGTCGAGGTATCCTGACCGGTCAGATAGGTAACATCTTTGCCGTGTACATTGCCCTGACTGCAGTTGATGTATCTGATCGTTCCTGCGGTAGCAGAAGAGTCATAGCTGGCGATTGGCGTGGTGGTATCGCCGGGCGCATCCGCTCTGATTATGATGGTTTGTGCAGCAATGGTGAGCGTTTGCGGCGAGGCAGAGTCAGGAGCAAGCTGACAGAGAGCGTGAGCCGCTTCGGCCAGCAGCGCCTGTACTATCAGGAACAAGATTATCCTTAACATGGGTTATTCCTTCTCGACATCCAGTTTTTCGATGATTTCGGCCGGCAGCATTTTCAGCAGTTCAGCAAAGCTTTTCCCTACGGTTGCTTCAGCAAATTTGAGAAGCTGAATAACCGGGCTGCTGGGCTCCATTTTCATAAACCATAACCGTAGCTCTCTTAATTTATGCAGCGCATCTGAGCGGTTCCCCATCTCTTTTGGCGTAACGACCGGAAGATCCTGCGGCTGCGGCTCCTCATTCTGTGGCCGCTGTTGTTCAGTCGGCTGCTGTACGGGGCAGGGAAGTGCAGCCTCATCGTTTTCGGCATTAATAACAAATAAATGCAGAAGACGTTCCAGATGGGCAAAGTCGGGCGTTTCGTTACCTAACGGCTCCGCCAGTAACCGCCTGAGTTCTATTAAGTTGTGCCATGCTTCCTGCAGCAACGAAATGGCCGGCTCTTCCTGCATGGCCCACTCGTGAAGCAAAGCGGTAACGGTGCCTTCTGGCAAAGCGCCTTCTTCTCGCGGAAAGGCATGCGCTTTCTCAAATTCTTTGATAGTGATGTGTAAACCGGCGGCTTTCGGCAGGGGCTGGTTTCTGATATCAGCCAGCAAACCGTTGATGTCTTCCAGTTCAGATAAAGCGTTCGCTCGCATAACAGGATCGTATACGCCTTCTTCCGATAGCTGCGGATAAATAGCGGCTGGAAAGGCGATCAGTAAATCACGTAAAGCCCGTAAGCCCTCCGTCAGGGCACCAAGGCCAATCTGCCTGATACGACAGCGCATGAGGATGATGATGAGCCGAATATCCCGGCTTCTTTGCAACAGCGCCAGGCAGTCACGCTCCGTTTCCGCCCAGTTTATCGGCTCCGCTGCTTCAACAAAGCTGCCATATTCGGCATCCAGCCTGGGCTGTAACTTTGACTGCAACATGATAAACCCGGCGTCATATTCCAGGTTTTCTCCACAGGGCATCTCGTCTGAGATCGGCTGTAGCAGTTCCTGATACCACGCGCCCGTTCTGTTTTTTTCCGCCACAATAGTGTCCTTGTTTGCTTTGCCGCGCACGGCTTGCCGTCAGGCGCGGTGATTACCTGTTAGTGATAGCGTTCTGGCTCGAAGCTCATGCCGTATACCGGCGTTTGGTCGTCTGCTCTTTCCAGCCAGGTGGCATAGCCAAGCTGGTGACCGCCGTCGAGCGTCGCCTGCGGCACTTCACTGGCGGCCAGCACCAGCTGCGTATCCCAGGCATATTCAAAGCCGACAAAGTTGCGTACCCACTCTTTTAAGACGGGTAGATCCCTGCCCCAGGGGCTAAAACGCATATATTGATTCAGCGTCAATGGGCCGAGAACGAGCTTAAATTTGTGCTGCCTGTCTCTGACCGTATTGCCCAGAATCGCGCCATCGCCCAGCGACATGGCCGCATTGACCTCGCCCAAAATGGACTGGTCATGCACGTCGAGTACAATCCACTGACTGGCATACTCTTCCAGGCTTGCCTGCACCTGAAAGTAGTAGCGAATCGCGCCAAGCAGGCCTTCAGGATTACGGGCTTCACGAACCAGATGGGCAGAAGAGGCCAGGCGGGCATGCGTGGGCAGGCGTTCACCGTTCAGCTCCTGCGGATCCATGCCAATAAGGCTGGCAATATAGAAAGAGAATTTTTCATCGTCGGGTCTGTCCAGCGAAGCGGTATCCTGAGCGGTGGACCAGGCACGGTAGAAGAGGGCTAAAGCGCGATGATGAAAAATGTTGAGGAAATCCGTTAACGTCTCATCTTGTGCTGCTGAGCGAGAAAGCGCCAGCTCCGACAGATGCAACGGCAGAGCGCCTTGCGGACCCCAGACGCCCAGGCCAAAAAGCTGTAGCCTGAGCAGACCCTGTTCCCTCTCTATATAAGCTATTTCACGTGGAGGAAAGGCCATCACAGGGATCTGCCCGATGCGAAACGGTTCCTGATTGGGCAGGGTGGCGGTACCGGGCAAAGACATTTCGGCATTTTTAGCCGCGATAGCGCGCATCATGCTGATAAACCCTGCCTTCCAGGGCTTTGCTTCGTCGAACCAGACTGACAGCAGCGATGCCGTATCGCGTTGCGGGCTTTTCTCCTTCATCAGAACGCCCCTCTTTTTCCCGGGCGAGCCTGCCACGAGGCTACTTTTCCTCTCTGCATTGAATGCAGCTCTGTTTCGGTAAAAATATTGATGGCGGCATGACGTGAAAGGTAATTTTCCATAATCAGCCCAAATAAATAGGGGCTAATGCCGGAAAAGCCTTCTTCATCCACCGTTAACATACAGCGGACGCCCCGGCCATAAACCAATAAACCGTCACCCGGCAGACGACGCGTGACCGACTCCGTTTTACAGCCAATCAGGCTATCTACCTGCGTGTTAGATTCCCGGTCAGCACTGTTTAAAAAAAGGCGCAGCATATTGCGTAAAGATTCGCCACCTGACCCATGCTCCATGTCTGAAAGCGGTAAATAGTTAAAGCTAAGCTGGCGAATAAGACGCCAGGCCGATTCGCCCCGGGCAAAAGGTTCACGCGGCGTGCTGGGTTCGCAGATAAAGGCCGCGCCCGTGACGGGAACGGCATCAGACATCGTAAGATCAAAACTACCGCTTCTGGCTATCAGGCGAGGCAAGTCCCGGTTGGTGACCATCGCTTCCACCGTCAGATAACGAATAGCGTCGGCGTAGGGTGCTTCCTGCTGATCGACCAAAGAAACAAAGACTTCGGTACCCAGATAAGGCGTTCTGGTGTCATATTTTCTTTTTCCTTCGCCTTTTGCCCTGATTTCACGGGTAAGCGAAAAATAACGGCCAAAATTGCCATAATCACAGTGGCGCGTCTGGTAAAGCGGGTTAAACACTACCTCCTGGCTGCTTTCTGCCTGCTGGCCTAATACCTTGTGAATGGAAAAAATTTCAAAATCCAGCGGGCGGCTGCGATCCGGTACTACATGAAAAAAGTTCAGGGCTCTGTTGACCTCAATCCTGTCGACAACCTTAGGAAAGAGATTGATTACTGGCGTACAAAACAGCAGAAATTTAGAGGGGTTGATATGGCCCGTTAGCTCTGGCGGGAGGCGATCCAGCAGAATAATCAGTTCGGCCTCACCGGTATGATTGTGTTGAAAACCAGCGGCCAACTGAGTAAGAGTAAAAAAGTAGAAGCGCTGGCGGCAGGCAAAGTATTCATGAATCAGGTTATGGCCGTGGAACATATTCCAGGCAAGGGGAAGCAGCGTTTGATCGGGATTCATTCCTTCAAAAATTAACGGCTTTTTGCTGATAACCACATCATTCTTTTTTGTATCGCCGGTGCGAATAATCATCGCTACGCTACTGGTATGCAGCAGTTCAAAGATGTGCGAAACGATTCTTTCGTCCCCGTTGATATAGACAGGCAGCTGGTCGAAACCTGACAGCTGCGAAAAAACCTTATCGTCCTGGACACGTAGCCTGATGCGCAATGCGCCCTTTAAGCTGGCATAAGGGATATGGTATTTTTCCAGGCTCGGTATATCGGGTGGGACAGAGGTCAAGCGCACTTCTGCTATTTCTACCGGCCAGAGCCTGACATCCTGGCTGCTGCGAAACTCACAGCGGCTGTTTTCGCCAGGCAAGATCCTGGAATAAAAAGCGCTGTCGCGAGGAACCCGATAGCCTTGACTCAAATCGCCTTCTTTAGCATCAGGCGTAAGCTGAACCACGCCGATGGAGGGAGTGGGTGAATTATAATTGGGGTAAACGATATCCAGTAATCTTTGCGTGAATTTTGGGAATTCCGCGTCCAGCTTTATTTGCGTTCTCGCGGATAAAAAACAAAAAGATTCAATTAATCTTTCAACGTACGGATCGGCGGTATCAATGCCGTGCATACCTAAGCGTGCCGCTATTTTAGGATGTTTTTCAGCAAACTCACGCGCCATTTCTCTCATAAAGGTGAGTTCCTGATTATAATAATCAAGAAATTTATGATCCACTGACCTTCCCCATAGTAAATGTTCTTATATTTAGATGGCTGTAAAGCGATTTTGCACCATATAATCACCGCTTTAGAAAGATTAAATATATTTTTTGCTATCTGGAAACTTGGTTTTAATAAAGGATTTCTCCCCTATTTATTTGGCTTGGTTTATAACATGCGAACCATGCTCGCTCAATGCCATTATCTTTATGGCTTAGAGTGCTGCCAGTGCCTTTTGTTTTTTTATAATAACAATCAACCTGTTATGCAACTATCTTCTTGAGGCTTTATTTATTCCAGGAATAATTTTCGGGCGAAATTCCTAAATAGGAAAATTGCTTTAAACAAAGCTTTTTGTTTTTATTTTTATGAGTAGGATAAATCCGGTGTCGGCTCGGTTTTAGAGTAAGGCTATTATAAGAGAGGGATCAAAAGTGGCGGTGACAAGGAAGAACTTATTTGGCAAGCTGGACGAAACCTTGTTCAGAAGTATTGAAAGTGCAACTACGCTTTGTAAATTGCGCGGAAATCCTTATGTTGAATTAGTTCACTGGATCAATCAGCTCTGGCAGCAAGAGCAAAATGATTTACGTCTTATTGCCCGTCATTTTGAAGTCGATGCGGAAGCACTGGAAAGAGGTTTTTCTCAGGCATTAACGCGGTTGCCTGCCGGAGCCAGTACGATCTCCGATTTTTCATACCATATCGAACTGGCTATTGAGCGGGCCTGGATTTATGCCAGCCTGGAATGCTTTGATAGCCGTATTCGCAGTGGCCATTTGTTGATTGCAATGCTGACCACAATGGAACTGCGTCGCGCTTTGTTCGCCATCTCTCCGGCTTTTGAGCGTATTTCTCTGGAACACCTGACCAGCGATTTTGGTTATATCACGCAATCTTCTCCTGAAGTTTCAGAGGCCGCTAACGACGGCAGCATCCCTCAAGACGGTATTCTGCCGGGCGAGGTAAATAACGCGCTGGCTGGTCAGAAGAGTAGCGGTGGCCTGGCGCACTATTCCACAGACCTGACCGCTCTGGCCCGCGAAGGAAAAATCGACCCCGTGCTGGGCCGCGACCGTGAAATTGGCACCATAACGGATATCTTACTGCGTCGGCGACAGAACAATCCTTTGCTGACTGGCGAAGCAGGAGTAGGCAAGACGGCCGTAGTAGAGGGACTGGCGCAGGCGATTGTGGCTGGCAACGTGCCGCCAGCGCTGGCGAAAGTGCGATTGCTGGCGCTGGACGTTGTGGCGCTCGCTGCCGGGGCCAGCATGAAAGGCGAATTTGAAGCCAGGCTAAAAGCCGTTCTGGATGAGGCCATCGCTTCTCCCGAGCCGGTGATTCTCTTTATCGATGAAGTCCATACGCTGGTCGGTGCGGGCGGTAACGCCGGAACAGGCGATGCGGCGAATCTGCTAAAGCCAGCGCTGGCTCGCGGTCAGCTGCGTACTATTGGTGCTACAACCTGGCGCGAGTTTAAACGCCATATCGAAAAAGATCCGGCGCTAACCCGCCGTTTTCAGGTATTGCAGGTGGCCGAGCCTGATGAAGCGACGGCAGTTTGCATGCTGCGTGGCCTGCTTCCCGTGCTGGAGAAGCACCACGGCGTCTGGATAATGGGCGAGGCTTTGCAGGCAGCCGTCCGGCTTTCACATCGCTATATTCCGGCTCGCCAGCTGCCGGACAAAGCCATAAGCCTGCTGGATACGGCCTGCGCACGCGTGGCCGTCGCACAGCATGCGCCCCCGACAGCGCTACAGATCCTCCAGTTTCAAACCGAAACCGCTCGTACGGAATTGACGCTGGTTGAAAAAGCGCTGCATTTTGGCAGAGGCGAACGGTCATATGCTGACCAGCTTCAGCAGCAGATTGGTGAGCAGGCAGACGCCGCCGGGCAGCTTGAGCGCCGCTGGGAGCAGGAAAAAGAGCTGGTCAACGCCATTGTGGCGGTTCGTAATGAGCTACAGGCACAGGCACAGGCACAGGCACAGGCACAGGCACAGTCACAGGCACAGGCACAGGCACAGTCACAGGCACAGGCACAGGCACAGGCACAGGCACAGGCACAGGCGACGCGAGGGATGAAATCCGCGTCGGAATTGCAAACTGAGCTTGCGGAACTGGAAAACCGTTTACGGGAAGTTCGTCAGGAGCAGCCGCTGGTACAGGCAGAGGTGAATGCTGAAGTTATCGGCGCTATCGTGTCCGACTGGACGGGTATTCCCGTCGGGCAGATGCTTAAAGACGATATTCGCGCCGTACTGGAACTGCCGCAGCGACTGGCGGAAAGGGTTACCGGCCAGGACTATGCGCTTCATCAGGTTAGCGAAAGTATCCAGACCGCCAGGGCTGGGCTGGCAGATCCCCGCAAGCCTGTCGGTGTCTTTATGCTGGTGGGACCATCTGGCGTAGGTAAAACCGAAACGGCGCTGGCGCTTGCCGAGCAGCTTTACGGTGGCGAACAAAACTTAATCACTATTAACATGAGCGAGTATCAGGAGGCGCACACCGTCTCGTCGCTAAAAGGATCGCCGCCGGGTTACGTCGGCTATGGTGAAGGTGGTGTGTTAACGGAAGCCGTACGCCGTAAGCCTTACAGCGTCGTACTGCTGGATGAAATCGAAAAGGCGCATCCGGACGTGCACGAGCTGTTTTTCCAGGTATTTGATAAAGGCAGCATGGAAGACGGCGAAGGGCGGCATATCGATTTTAAAAATACCGTTCTGTTGCTGACCAGCAACGTGGGCAGCGAAATGATGAGCACGCTGTTTGCCGATGCGGATACCGCGCCCGAAGCCGAAAGCGTCAGGAAAATGCTGCAGCCGGAATTGCTGAAGACCTTCCCTGCGGCATTTTTAGGGCGCCTCGCGGTGGTGCCTTATCTGCCGCTCCAGCAGGAGTCGTTGATACGTATTGTACGCCTGCATCTCGACAGAATCGGCCAGCGGCTACGGGAACAGCACGGTGCTGCGCTGCGCTACAGTGACCAGCTGGTCCGGCATATTGTCGATAGCTGTCCCGTAGCTGAAACCGGCGCAAGAATGTTGATACGTTTTATTGAGCAAAATATTGTCCCGGAAACCAGCCGTCGCTTATTAAGCAGCGAAGAAAGCCTTCAGGGGCACAGCATTTATATAACTATCGACAATAAAGAAAATATAGAAATTATTTTTCAAACAGAGGAGTGAACGTCCCAAAAAAAATATGAGTAGCAAGGGAAGGCACACGCGTTGCGTGTAGGCCAATGCAATTAATTCATATCTCAAAAGGTCTTATATGCGTAATTTTAAACTGGCTCTGTGCGTTTTATCGCTGGGTTTGGTATCTGGTTTTACACATGCAGCAACCCAGGGTACCGTTGAATTCAACGGCAAACTGATTAATGAAACCTGTAAAATTGACGACGACAGCGTTGATATTGTTGTTCAGCTGCCTACGCTTTCTACACAAACTTTAACCGCAGCAGGCGATACCGGCGGCTCCAGGCTTTTTGATATCAGCGTAAATTCATGTCCCGCTTCTATTACTAAAGTTGCCGCGCATTTTGAAGCTATCGGTGGTTCAGGCTCTGATGCGTCTACCGGTAACTTAACGAATGATGCTAAGGCATCAGGAGATGATGTGGCGGCCACTAACGTACAGATACGCCTGTACAATTCAGATGAAAAACCGCTGGCGTTAGGCGCTACAGGCAGTGCAGCGGCGGTCGATTCCACGGGTAAAGCATCAATGCGCTATTACGGTGGCTATTACGCGACAGGGAAAACCACTGCCGGTCTCGTTCATGCTAAAGCGCGATATACGTTAAGCTACCCATAATAAAAGAGCAGGTTTGAGAAGAGCGGCCAGAAGATAATAAAACGGCCGCTCTTGATTCTGCATATTATAAAACGCGAATCCTTAGCCTGGTTTTATTATTAGCAATATAATTTTATCCGAACGGGTGACGGCATGCTTGTCAGAATAATCTCTTTCATTATTTTCCTGTTTTTTATTACTGAAGTATCGGCAGCCATGACGATCGGCGGCACGCGTATTATTTTTCCGGGCAATCAGAAAGAGCAAAGCGTCCGCATGAATAATAAAGGTAAAAAACCGGCTCTGGTGCAGGTATGGATAGATGATGGCGATCTCAAAGCCGATCTTAATGCTGTCAATCTACCTTTTGTCATTACGCCGCCCGTTTTCCGGGTTGAGCCAGGCAAAGGACAAAGCGTCCGCCTGATCTATAACGGGGCGGCGTTGCCCGCCGATCGGGAGTCTGTTTTCTGGTTTAACATGCTGGAAGTTCCCCCTTTGCATAAAGAAATGACTAACGTCGATCGCCTGGAACTGGCTTTCAGAACACGGATTAAATTGTTTTATCGGCCTGCCTCGCTTTTAAGTTCAGGTACGGCGCAGGTAGGAAAAGTTCAGTGGGAACTGGCAGAAAATAAAGGGATTAATGTCACTAACCCAACGGCATACTACCTGTCTTTCGATAGCGCTACGCTACAAAACGCTACCCGCGTTAGCGAACTGGAAACAGATATGATCGCACCTTTTAGCCGTAAGTTTTTCCCGTTAAAGAAAGGAACGATATCGGGCGTCACGGGAGCCTCGTTTCGTCTCATTAATGATTATGGCTCTGCTTATGAAGGAAAGCTGATCCCGAAGAATGGCAAAGAGTTAGTGCTACAGGGATCCTTCCGCTGAAACGTATAAAAGCCGAACAGGGAAAGCGGCCAGGCCAGCAAGATGCCGGCAGATAGTCCGCTGGAAGAGGAGTTTATCAGGTGCGGCATGCAGAAAAGATATTCCACAAAAAGCAGCTATACCCTTGTGCGAACAGGGCTCTCATCACAACAGGGATGGTATATGTCATGATAGTTTGCCCCGCAGGCTGGGCTTCGCCAACGCTTGCCGTCTCTGAAGATAGCGAAGTGGTGCCGAATTCTGCTTTCGTTGAATATAATCCTGTTTTTATTCACGGCACGGTTGTCGATGTTTCCCGCTTTTCTGCAGGGAATTTTATTGCGCCAGGTAATTATCGCGTAACCGTGCTGGTGAATAATGAAAGCCGTGGACAGCATAATCTTAACTTTGGCCTCCAGGCGGGACAGACCAGCGCGTCGCCCTGTTTTTTACTGGACGATCTGCAAAAACTGGGCGTAGAAATCAGTAAGGAAATAAAGCAAAACTTTGCGGAAAAAGCACTGCAAACCAATCAGTGCCTGCCTATAGGAAAAATTATTAATGGCAGCAGTGAAAATTACGACAGCGGCAATCTACGCCTGTCGCTGGTTATCCCGCAAATTTATCTGAGAAATTTACCGCGCGGCTATATTGATCCAAACAGTTGGGATACTGGCGTACCTGCTCTTTTCTTTGATTATAACGATAACCTTTACAGCTTTTATTCAGGATCGGGCAAGCAGAAAGATATCTACAGTAATAATCTTAATTTAACGATGGCAGCCAATATTGGCCAGTGGCGTTTAAGAAAACGGCTCAATACAGGATGGTCAAACCGCGAAGGGATGAGCACCAGTAGTCTTTATGGCTACGGTCAGACGGATATCACCGCATTAAGTAGCCAGCTAACCATTGGCGACAGCAGCACGCGTGGTGAAATATTCGATAGCTTTACGCTGCGTGGCATACAGCTACAGTCTGACGAACGTATGTTGCCGGAAGGATTGCGTAATTATGTACCGGTACTGCGCGGTACGGCAGAGACCAATGCCAGAGTAAAAGTGACGCAGCGCGGGCAAACCATTTATGAAACTACCGTGCCGCCGGGGCCTTTTGAGCTGATGGACGTGGGCGCAATGGGCTATGGCGGTGATTTAACGATGACCATTACCGAGGCCAGCGGTAGCGAACGTAGTCAAACTGTTCCCTTTTCTACGCCGCCGATGCTGTTGCACCAGGGGACTTCCCGATTCGGCTTCTCTATTGGCCAGGTGAAAGATACTGCGCTGAACAAGCATCCGAAAATCATGCAGGGTATCTGGCAGTATGGTCTGGCTAATATGTACACGCTCTATGGCGGTGCGCAGATAGCTGAGCACTATCGGGCACTGGCTGCGGGTAACGCTTTTAACACGCCGGCTGGTGGGATTTCTGTAGAGGCTACCCACGCTACCAGCGATCTGGCGAATAACAAAACCACCAGCGGGAACAGTTTTCGGCTTGCCTACAGCAAATATCTGGAACCAACCGACACCAACGTCACGCTAGCCGCCTGGCGTTATTCTACCCAGGGTTTTTATTCTTTGCGGGAAGCGAATATAGCTCGCTACGGTTCTCACTATGATCGCTATGAGTCCGATTACCGTACGCGCCAGCGCCTGGCGATAACGATGGGGCAGCGCCTGTGGAACGGTGCTTATCTTAACCTTTCCGGCAGCCTGTATCGCTACTGGGATAACCGCACTTCGGCTAAGCAATATGCGCTAGGTTACAGCCAGTCGCAGCGCTATTTTTCCTGGTCTCTGTCGGCAACGCGCTCGCGGCGCGGTAACGGTGAAAACCTGAATAACGTAATGTTTTCCGTCAATGTGCCGCTTGGAGCCGCTAATGTTAACGAAAAACCGCTGTTCAGCTCGCTTTATAGCTCTTATTCGCGCGATAACGCGGGTAACGCTTCACTGCAGGCCAGTGCTAACGGCTCTCAGGGGGAGCGGAATGAATTGACCTATGGCATGGGGACATCTGTGGGACGCTACCGTTCCGCTTCAGACAGGAAGAGGGTAACGGGCAATATGCGTTACCGATCCTCTTATGGCCAGTTTGGCCTGACCGGTTCCGCTACTAATAATTCGGCTAAACAGTTCTCCCTGCTGGCGAGCGGCAGCGCGGTAATACATCAGGGCGGCGTAACGCTGGGGCCGCAGCTGGGCGATTCTGCTTTTGCTATCGTTAATGTGCCTGGCGGCGAAGGGGCGAAGCTGCTGAACGGCTACGGCTCGGTTGTCGATAGCCACGGCTACGCCATAATGCCTGCGCTAACGGCTTACAGAAAAAACACCGTTTCAGTTGATGCCAAAGGATTACCCGACACGCTCGATATTTTAGAGAATGAGGATATCGTCGTACCGCGAGCGGGTTCCGCGCTTTTTATTACGATGAAAACGCTGGTCGGTAAACCGATGATATTGACCGTCAGAGATGCAAACCATGCCTATATGCCCATCGGGACGGAACTGATCGATGCTCAGGCCATCAGCCAGACCGTTGTAGGCCAACAAGGCCAGGCCTTTATCCGTGGCTGGACGGCAGCAAGCGGGGCATTGTTTGTAGCGGACGATAAGTCTGTAAAATGCCAGGCAGTGCCGGAAAGCCGCGTCGAAATGACACCCCAAAATAATATTGCCAGGCTGGAGGTTATATGCGTGCGCTGAAAAGGAAGTGGCATATTTTGATTTTCTTTCTGCTGCCCGTATGTTACGTGAGCGCCGATACTAACTGCACATCCTGTAGCATAAGTGTTTTATTCCAGGGGACCTACACAGACGAAACCTGCATTATCAGTATTAATGGTGGAACTTACATGGAAACCGTATCTTTACCCCCTGTTTCCGTTGCTTCATTAGATAAAGACGGCAACGAAGCGGGCAGCAGGCAATTTGCTATTGCGTTAAAACAATGCCCGGCCGATCGTACGGTTGCGGTAACCTTCATTAGCAATTTATCTTCCGCAGATACCACAACGGGTAATCTTTTGAATACGGTGGGAGAAGGTTACAGTCAGCATGTGCAGATAAGGATTCGTAAAGAAAATGGCTCGCGGATCATTATCGATAACGCCAGTAGCGGGCAAGATTACCAGATTCCTTCATCAGGTTCAGATGTTAATCACTATTATCGGGCAAGCTATTATGCCAAAGGTTCTGCCGTAACGGCGGGAAATATAAGAGCAATAGCTGGCGTTGAATTGGTTTACAAATAGGAGAGGTCAGGGGAATATTGCTATTAACATACTGAATGAAAATTATTTTTAATCAAAGCAGCAGAGCGGGGCCAGATGCTCTGTCTGACAGTTAATTCTACTCGGTGAAAGGGAAATCATGAGTGTAAATAAAAGCAGTTCGCAAAAATTTATTGCCCGCAACAGGGCACCACGCGTGCAGATAGAATATGACGTCGAAATTTACGGTAGCGAAAAGAAAATTGAGCTGCCCTTTGTTATGGGGGTGTTAGCTGACTTATCGGGTAAGGCGCTGGAACCTTTGCCGCCCGTGGCGGACAGAAAGTTTTTGAGCATTGATATCGATAATTTCGACGAACGTATGAAAGCTATGAAGCCACGCGTTGCCTTTGCTGTTCCCAATACCTTAACCGGTGAAGGGCAACTGATGATTGATATGACGTTTGAGAGTATTCACGACTTTTCTCCGGACGAAATAGCAAAAAAAGTGGATTCGCTGGCGCAACTGCTGGAGGCGCGGACCCAGCTGGCCAACCTGCAAACCTATATGGATGGAAAGGCAGGGGCAGAGGGGTTGGTAATGAAAGTGCTGCAGGATAAAACGCTGCTTAATACCCTGGCATCGGCACCTAAACCCGAAACGCCGAACCGTAGCGCACCATTAAAAGATTGATACGTGAGAGGGATATCATGTCACTGCAAATTGAGAAAACTAAGCCTGCGGTTAGCCATAGCGATTTTGCATCGCTGCTGAGCAAAGAATTTAAACCCAAATCCGAGCAGGCAAAGTCGGCCGTAGAGAGCGCGGTAAAAACGCTGGCCGAACAGGCGCTTTCCAGCTCGGTTACTATGGCAGACGATGCCTATAAAAACATTGCGGCGATTATTGCCGAGATAGACAGTAAGCTCTCCGTACAGATTAACCTGATCTTACATCACCCTCAGTTTCAGGCCCTGGAGAGCGCCTGGCGCGGGTTGCATTATCTGGTTCATAACACCGAAACCGATGAGAAACTGAAGCTACGCTTTATGGATATCTCAAAGGATGAACTACGGCGCAATATGCGGCGCTACAAAGGTATTGCCTGGGATCAAAGCCCGCTCTTCAAGCAAATTTATGAGGAAGAATATGGTCAGCTGGGCGGCGAACCTTATGGCTGTCTGGTTGCCGATTACTATTTTGACCATACTGCGCCGGACGTTGACCTGCTGGCTTCCATTGGTAAAGTGGCCGCCTCTGCCCACGTGCCGTTTATTACCGGCGCGGCGCCGTCCGTGCTGCAGATGGATTCCTGGCAGGAACTGGCAAACCCGCGCGATCTGACCAAAATCTTTACGCAGAATCTGGAATATGCCGCCTGGAATTCGCTGCGCCAGTCGGAAGATTCACGCTACATCGGCCTGGCGATGCCGCGATTCCTGTCGCGTCTGCCTTATGGTATTCGCACTAATCCCGTTGATGATTTCAATTTTGAAGAAACCACCGATGGCGCGGACCACAGCAAATACGCCTGGTCAAACGCGGCCTATGCGATGGCCGTTAATATTAATCGCTCATTCAAGCATTACGGCTGGTGTACGCTGATCCGTGGTGTGGAAAGCGGTGGCGTAGTCGAAGGATTGCCGTGCCATACTTTTCCGACGGATGATGGCGGCATCGATATGAAATGCCCGACGGAAATTGCTATTTCCGACCGCCGCGAAGCGGAGCTGGCAAAAAACGGTTTTATCCCGTTAATCCACCGTAAAAATACGGATTATGCCGCTTTTATCGGCGCACAGTCGCTGCAAAAGCCTGCGGAATATTACGATGCCGACGCTACCGCTAACGCCAATCTTTCTGCGCGTCTGCCCTATATGTTTGCCTGCTCGCGTTTCGCTCATTATCTCAAGTGTATTGTCCGCGACAAAATCGGCACCTTTAAAGAGCGTGACGAAATGCAAAAGTGGCTAAATAACTGGATCATGAACTATGTCGATGGCGATCCGGCAAACTCTACGTTTGAAACCAAGGCTCGTCGTCCGCTGGCTGCGGCAGAAGTGATAGTGGAAGACGTTGAAGGCAACCCCGGCTATTACCAGGCAAAATTTTTCCTGCGTCCGCATTTCCAGCTGGAGGGCCTGACCGTTTCACTGCGGATGGTGGCAAAACTGCCTTCGCTAAAAGGCGCAGCCTGAATAACGTATTAACAAGAGAGTGATACCCAGGAAGTAGTGTTATCGGCAGCGGATAAATCAGGTAACTCTTTTTTGTTACCGCTGTCGTTAACTGCGCGTGTTGCATAGTAATGCAACAATTCTATCAGTGCTGAATAAGGGAAATATCATGGCACAAGATATGTTTATTAAGATTGACGGCATCGAAGGTGAATCACTGGATGCTGCACATACCAACGAAATAGAGGTGCTGGACTGGCATTGGGATGTGGCTCAGCATTCTAATATGCACGCGGGTTCAGGCGGCGGGTCGGGCAAAGCGACGGTCGATGATTTTTGCTTTACGCATTATACCGACAAAGCAAGTCCAAACCTGTTGAGCTATTGCCTGACGGGTAAGCACATTAAAAAGATTGTCTTTGTTATACGTAAAGCGGGGGGCGATCCGCTTGAATATCTGACGATTACTTTTACCGATACGATTATTACTCGCGTAGATATGTGTGGAAGTTCTGAAGATGAAAGCCGTCCTCGCGAGCAGATTAAATTCTCCTTCACTAAGGTCACTCAGGATTATGTCATGCAAAATTCTGAAGGTACGAAGTCTGGCGTAATCTCTGCAAGCTATGACGTCAAGGCTAACCAGAGTAGCTGACTGGCCTTTAAATAAAAGCTTGCCCTGTAGAGGGCAAGCTTTTACCGGCGTGTTGGTAGCATAGTTATTATTAATATGGACGTGTGCTGGTTCTGCTATCCGAGGTAAAAATATGCAGAAATTAAAACAAAAAAACAGCTACGCAAGCGGGATTATTATTATCGTTATTTTATTATTAGCGGGCTGCCGCTCCCCTTTTTCTACCAGCAAGCCGCCAGAGTTTCAGGTGCGCCTTGTCGCAGCAGATAATATTAATCCCAATGAAAAGGGAAAGCCCGCACCGCTTGCTGTTTCTCTCTATGAGCTTAAGTCGGCAGATAATTTTGTAAACAGCGACTTTTTTACTATCAGCGATGGCAGCAGCCAGACGTTAAAGGCGGAAGCCAGAAAGGTTTATGAAGGCATATTACAACCTGGTGAAAACAGAATAATCAGCCTGTCACCAGCCAGCGAAACCGTCGCGCTGGGTATTGTCGCCGCCTATCGCGAAATCGACCGGGCTGGCTGGAGCGACATATGGGAAATGTACAAAAAACATAAGAAGCAATCCTGGTGGAGAAAAGTTATCCCTGGTCAATCAGTTGCATTGACGGTGCATTTTGACGAATTAGCCATCTCAACGGATAAAATGGACTAGCCAATGAGAACAAATAAAGTGATTTGGAGCGAAGGACTCTTCCTGCGCCCGCAATTATTCCAGCAGCAGGAACGCTATTTTGAATATTATGCTCACAAGCGAGCGGCAACGATTACGCCTTTCTTCTGGGGATTCGCCCACTATGAAATCGATCGCGAGGCGCTTTCCTACGGCAAGCTGGTTTTACGCACCGGGCGCGGCGTTCTGCCGGACGGCACGCCTTTTGATATTCCTGGCCATGCCGAACTGCCCGAGCCGCTGACGATTGCCGCAGAACACCTGGGGAAAACTATCTGGCTGGCGGTTCCGCTACGGCTGGATAACAGCGATGAGACTATCTTCGACCTTAGCGAACGCGGCTCGCTGGCGCGGTTTGCGGCTTTTGAAACGGAGCTAAGCGACACCAACGCTATCCGTCAGGGGCCAAAGCCCGTGCAGCTGGCACGGCTGCGGCTAAATCTGGTGTCTGAAAGCGAAATGACGGAGTCCTGGATTGGTCTGCCGCTGGCAAAGGTCAGGGCTATCCAGCCGGACGGCAGCGTATTGCTGCATACAGAGGATTATATTCCGCCCGTGACCAGCTACGCCGCTAATACGCTGCTGGTCGAATGGCTCACTCATCTGAATGGCCTGGTGAAAATGCGGGCCGAAATGCTGGCGGCGCGTTTATCCAACAGCGACGGCAAAGCGAGCGCCAGCGCAGAGGTCGTGGACTATCTGCTATTGCAGATCTTTAACAAATACGAGCCGATCCTGGATCATCTGCGCCATATTCCTGAGCTGCCGCCGATTATGCTTTACCAGGAGCTGGCTAAGTTCTCGGGCGAGCTGTCGACCTTTATCCGTACCAAAACCCGTCGGCCAGTCGCTGCGCCGGGATACGATCACGCCAGGCTTTATCACTCAATTCGCCCTCTGGTGGAAGAGCTTCACTATCTGCTGAACCAAATTCTTATTCGTGCAGGTCAGCTGATAGACCTTCATCCGAAAGGTAACGGCGTCTGGACCGCCGCCATGCTGCCGGGAGAGCTTCGCGATTTCTCCAACCTGGTGCTGGCTGTTCATGCCCAGCTACCGATGGATGTCCTGCAACAGCAGTTTTCGGCACAGGCCAAAATTAGCGCGCCGCAGCAGCTGCACGAGCTGGTTCGTTCGCATTTGCCTGGCCTGGTATTGCAGGGACTGCCCGTGCCACCTCGGCAGATCCCTTACAGCTCCGGTTATGTCTATTTCGATCTGCTAAAAAGCGGCCCTTTCTGGGAGAAAATTGCCGCCACCGGCGCGCTGGCTTTACACGTTGCGGGCGACTTCCCTGATTTGAAAATGGAGCTTTGGGGAGTCAGAAGCTGATGAGCGAGGAAAACCTGGCACGGGCACAGGCTATGCCCGACCCGGCGGAAAAAGAGGAGCTGACGCCCCAGGCTCTGGGTAAATTTCTGCTTGATGAGGGGGCAGAGGCTGACAGCGTCCAGGCCGGTCCGGACGAATTTATCCTTATCGATCATTACCAGAAAAATGAGAGCACGCTGAAAAGCGAAGGTGTGCAGCAGCGCGTGCGTAAGGTGAAAATGGCGGACAATCCGCTGCTGGAGGCGGCGCAGCCGCTGTTACGCGCGTTGAGCGATATGCCAGAATCCGTCTCCGCGCCTGAACATGTCGAACTTCTTAAACGCAGCCTGAAAAATGAGATCAATCTGTTCAGCGTGGTTTGCGATGAAGTAAACATATCCTGGAAAAAAATGGCGATCGTACGCTATTGCATTTGTACGGCGCTGGATGAGGCAGCGCACACGACGCCGTGGGGCCTGCAAACAGGATGGTCGCAAAGCAATATTCTCAACCACTTTGAGGGCGACAACGACGGGGGGAATAAGTTTTTCCTGCTGGTCGGCCGCCTGTCGATGAATCCCCACGAGTATGTGGATGTGCTGGAAGTCTTGCTGCGCATCCTTGGGCTGGGCTTTGAAGGGCGCTACAGCATCCTTGAAGACGGTGACCGCCAGCTCACTAAAATTCGTCAGCGCCTGCTGACGCTTATTCAGAGTACGCGCGACTCTATGCCAACGGCGCTCTCGCCCCATGGTCTGGTAACGCGCGGCAAGAAAAAGCGAGAGCGGCTAATCCTGCCGGTACGCATCACCTTTTTGCTGGCGCTGCTGCTGGTCGGGATGACCTACATCTGGTGCAAATACTGGCTGTCCACGCAGCAGCTCAATCTGCAGCAGCGAATTTACGCCATGCAGCACCTTACGATTAATAAGCCGGTTATCGCCGCACGCTTAAGGCTGGCCATCCTGCTGAAAGAGGAGATAAAAAAGCGGCTGGTCAGCGTGGATGAAACGCAGACCCAGAGCAAGGTGGTCTTTCGCGGCGATTCCGTTTTCTTATCCGGATCGGACAAGGTCATTCCGGAAATGGAGCCGATTATCAGGCGTGTAGCGAAAGAGGTGCACCGCGTAAAAGGTCAGGTGCTTATTGTTGGCCATACCGACTCCACACCGGTCAGGTCAAAAAATTTCCCCAATAACCAGGTGTTATCAGAAAAACGCGCCGCTGAGGTGGCTCACTATTTTACCGAAGCCGGCCTTACGCCTGGTAAAATCCAGATTCAGGGAGCCGGAGACAGCCAGCCAGTAGGCAGTAATAACGATAAACAAGGGCGTGCGCAAAATCGGCGTGTGGAATTTTTTGTGACTTATTGATGGGTAAAACATGGTTAATCTGAACAGGATGTTCTCGCGTCGCTCCATGAAGATTTTAATGGTCATCGTGTTGTTTGCGCTGATCGTTGCGGCAATCTGGTTTCTTGGACCTTTACTGGGATTTGGCGAAACGCGGCCGCTGGAAGGCATGGAAGCCCGCATTATTTTTATCTGCCTGGCCTTGCTCTGTCTGACCGGACTGTGGTTCAACGTACCGATTTTTGTCCTGATGGCAGCAACCGCCTGCGTCGTTGTCTGGGTCATCGGCCCTTATATTCTTATTGGTAATGGCTACCCGCTGGGAAATATCACGAACCGGCTGACCCTTATCGGCATTGTTTTGTTTTTTACGCTGCTCTACGGTATCTGGAAGCTTCTGCTGGCGGTAAAAAATAATCCCAAACTGCTCGACACCCTGTTCGGCAGTAAAGAAGCTAAACCCGATGATGACGCTTCAGAAGTCAACGCGACCATCCGCGACGCCGCGGCTTATATCAGAAAGATTCGTAAAAACGCTTCTTTTATCCGGCGCTTTTTTTTGCCGGGGAAACCAGACGGTGAACTTCCCTGGTATCTGGTTATCGGTACGGCAGGCGCAGGAAAAACCACCGCCATCCTGTCTTCGGGACAATATTTTCCGCTGCCGGAACAGCTAAACCGCGTCTGCAAAGAAAGTACGCCAACCCGCAACTGTGAGTGCTGGTTTGCTAACGAAGCGCTGTTTATCGATACCGCAGGAAAGTATGTTGAGCAGGCGCACAGCCACCTGCCGGAATGGAACGGCATCTTAAAAGCGATAGGTAAATACCGGGCTATCCAGCCGATAAATGGCGCTATCGTCACCTTAAGTATGACGGACATTATGGGCCGCGGAAAAACGGAGCTTTACGATCTGTCCGCTAAAATCCGCGCCCGGCTTGATGACATACGCAAAATGTTAGGCGTGCGCTTTCCGGTTTATGTACTGATCACCCGGCTGGACCAGCTGTCGGGGTTTGCCGAATATTTCAGAAGCCTGACGGAGCAGGAGCGGGAACAGCTCTGGGGGGTAACCTTCCCCTATGGTGAAGAGATAAAAACAGCGCATGGCGATCTTCACGAACGTGTCGAAACAGAGCTTTTGCTGCTGGAAAAACGTCTGGAAAGATACATGACCGTGCGCCAGCAGGAAGAGTATGACAATGCGGACAGGAAACGGATGTACGCCCTGCCGCAGGATTTCAGGATGCTGTTGGAAGGCGTTACAGAGGTGATGAAAAACACCTTCCTGGCTTCTCGCTATGACGAAAATCAGGGCTACACCTCGTTGCGCGGCATCTATTTTGTCAGCAGCCATCAGCCTGAAGAGGTGGTGATGGTCAATAACAGCACGCTCGTACAGAAATGGCGTAATTTTATCGGCAACCACCATCCGGCCGCACAGGCCTGTCCCGCTACCTTACAGCAGCAGGATAATGCGCTGGTAACGGATGTTTCATGGGGGAGGCAATATTTTCTCAAGCAGCTGTTTTCAGAAATTATCCTGAAAGATGTCGATCTGGTTCGTCATAACCTGCGGGTGGAATCAAAATACCGGTTCCAGAACTTCTTTGGGCACGCTCTTTGTATTGGCATCAGTGTACTGTTATTAAAGGGGTTTTATCAAAGTTACCACAACAACGGCGACTATCTGCACGCGGTAGAGACCAGGCTTTTCACGCTGGAAGGCGAAGTCAAAACCTATCAAAAGAACGCCAACCCCAACCGGCTGCCTCTTTTGCTCAATATGGCGCAGTATCTGCCGGAATTTCGTGGCCTGGACGTGCTTCATCCCGAACTTGCTTTCCGCTATGGACTGTATACGGGAAAAGAGCTGGCCAGAAATGCCGACGGTCTATATCACTATTTCCTGCGGCGGATCCTGTTTCCGCTGATTGAAAGCCAGGCGCTGACGACGTTACGCAACGCGGTTTACGGACGCGACAATAGCGATATTTATAACAGTCTTAAAATCTATCTGATGCTTTCCGGCCAGGGGAAACTGAATCAGCAATATCTGACTGGCGAAATTGCCAAATCCTGGGATAGCGTCGGCAAACTCCAGCCCTACGAAGAAAGAAGCCTGTTTATCGCCCATCTGAATACGCTGTTCGGCCTGGCGGACTGGCGCCAGTATGGCCAGCCGCTCGATAAGGAACTGGTCGAGGAGGCGCGTTATCTTCTGGGCCGTAAACAGATTGGTAGCCGTCTGTACGAACGCGTGATGAGCCAGCTACAAACGGAGGCCCCGGAAAACCTGACGTTGGGCAAGATGACCGACGAGGAAGCCGGGCAAATCTTTACCGTTATCGATCCGGAGCTGGCGGAAAAAGGCATTTCCGGCCTCTTCACTTATGAAGGGTATCATCAGGTTTTTAAAAAAAAGTTGGGCGAAATGGTCAGGGCGCTACAGGCGGAAGATCGCTGGATAATGGGCGATCCGCAGCCGTTAAAGACGATCGGGATCGATCGTGAAGCCGGGTTTGTCGATCCCGTTCGTGACGCGCTGATGAAGCTTTATTTAAAAGACTATACCCGGCGCTGGCAGGCGTTTTTGCAAAATATCCGGCTGAAAACCGAAGGCCTGGATCATAACAACGTGGGGCTCTCTTTTGACATCTATATGATGCGCACGCTGGTGTCTGTGAATTCACCTCTGATCAATCTCGCCAGAAGAGCGGTAAGAGAAACGACGTTAGCGGAAGATCGCCCTGAAGGCCTGCTCAAAGGGCAAAATCTTAACGGAACTGGTCTGGCAAACAGCCAGCTGCTGGACGCAGCATCAAAACTCAATCTGGCGCTGGCGGCGCACGAAAAAAAGATCCTGCGGCAGGGGGTGGATAACTATTTCCTGCCGCTGCGGGAATTTGTCGGCGGCGGCGAAATGGGAACGGGGGCGGCCACCGGAACTAAACTGCATCAGGTGATGGGCGTATTAAACGATCAGTATACGCTGCTGGTGATTTCCGACAGCGCCATAAAAAACGGCAATCAGCCTGCCGTCTCGGATGCCGGCCAGCGGCTGAGTGCGGAATCCGCCGTCTGGCCCGATCCGTTTAAATATATTATTGCCCCGCTGCTGAACGGCGCGTACCGGCGCGTTAATCATCAGGTTGTTTACAGCAGCAACAAGACGATTGCAGCAGGATTAGGTGAGATATGCCGCAATACCTTACAGGGACGTTATCCCTTTGCGGATAATAGCGAAGAAGTCAGCATGCGGGATTTTGAGCGCTTCTTTGCTACTGGCGGCCTGGCGGATAATTACTTTAAAAAGAATCTGGCCGACAAAGTAGATACATCGACCAGTCCCTGGCGTTACCGTGGCGACATTGATACGCAGGATTCGGAGGCGCTGGATGTTTTTGAACGTGCCGAAGCGATCCGCGCGGCTTTTTTCCAGAACAACGGCACGCAGCTGGGGATAAATTTTTCCGTTGCCATTCCTTATATGGATCCGGCTATCACCCAGCTCAATCTGAACTTTGACGGCAGCAGCATGACCTATACCCACGGCCCGGTAACGCCCAGATTATTCCACTGGCCGGGAAACCGCGCCGAATCCGTCGTCAATATGAGTACCAAACCGCGCGCTATTGCCCAACCTAATGGGATGACGCTAACCGGGCCCTGGTCACTAATGAGATGGCTGGACACGGTAGAAGATATTGCTACCTCGGACACCGGCCAGCCGATCCTGATTTTTCACCTGGACAAGCGAAATATTAAAATAGAGGTATCAGGCTTAACGTCGGGTGAGGAGCTGATCGTCGATCTATTAAAAAACTTTCATTGTCCCGGTGCATTTTAACAGCTCGTTTTTCAGGGAAGAGATATGGCTATAAAAATTGTTGCGCTGGGAGAAAGATCTTATTTCTTACCCGGCCGGGCAGAACGTAAAAAAACGGCCGTGCGGTTAAAAGAAGAAGTGATTGCACGGATAGGCGTCACTTTACCCGGAGAGAATATTCCAGCGGATTATCCCTGGTGTTTCGTACTGCCAGCCGCTAACCGGAAAGATTATCTGCTTGGCGCATTGAACGCCTGTGAAAAGCAGGAGGAAAGCTGCCCGGTTTTTGCTTTTTATGCACAGGTCAACCAACAGTGGCTTAGTAAAAACCTGCAGTCTGATTTTCATCTGGCTTTCTGGCTGGCCCGTATAACCCTCGCTCTACAAAATAAAAGCGGCGTTATCCACGCGGAAATGACGCTGAGAAAGTGGCTCAATGCCTTGCAGCGTTCTTATGCACCGATAAAAGAATTCTTGCTGAACGACCGCTATAAATTTGCCAATAACGCAGATCTGCTGCTTTCTGGTCTGTGTAGGTATGATGAAAAGTTAACTGAAAAAGAAGGGGTTAGCGTAATGCCATGGCAAGGATGGCCTGACTGTATTCAGGCAGATAAACAAGCCTGGCTCTGGCGGCAGAGCCGTTATGGAAAGATTATTGATTCGCAAAAGTTTCTACTGTGAGCGAGAAAGCGATTTTTCCCTCGTCATAAAATAAACCAAGGATCGGGTATTTCTATGTCAAGAACCATTACTCTAATCAGCCCCGCCATGCCTCAGCTGCTGGGTGAGGCGGCGTTATTGTTAACAAAGCTCGAAGGTGAGGAATCTTTTTCTACCCTCTATACCTACACGCTGACCGTTAAGACGCCTGCCAACGATCTCATCCCGTGGCAGACCGCCTCAAATGTCGATATTAAGGCACTGATCGGAAAAGAGATGACGGTTGCCATTGAGCTGGACGGCAATGGTCTGGATGAACTAATCGGTACTGGCGGCGGCACGCGAGAAATTTCTGGTCTGGTGCAGCGAGCGCGATTTTTAGGCCAGGATGCCAACCAGGCCATCTTTGAAATTATTATCAGGCCGTGGCTTTACCTGGCTGAACTCACTTCCGACTTTAAAATTTTCCAGCAGAAAACGGTAGTCGAGATTATTGACGAAGTGCTGGCCGATTATAATTTCCCGCTCGAAAAGCGCTTAACCGCAATCTACCCTTCGCTGGATTTTCAGGTGCAGTATGGCGAAACGGATTTCAATTTTATTGAGCGCCTGATGGAAGAGTGGGGGATCTACTGGTTTTTTGAACACCAGGATCAAAAGCACAAGCTGGTATTAGTGGATCACGTTGGCGCGCACAAACGCTTTTCCAGCGAGGCTTATCACGTTATCCACTATATGCCGAGTGAACCCAAGGCCGATCGGGAATATATCAGCAGCTTTGAGCACCAGGAAACGATCGCTTCCGGCAGATGGTATACAAACGATTATGACTTTACCAAATCGCGCGCGGATATCTCGGCCGCCGACAGCAAGCCTCGCCATACCAGCTTTAACGATATGGAGCTTTATCACTGGCCGGGAGACTACGACCAGCCGGGAACGGGGGAGCAGCTGGCGAAGATCCGCATTGAAGAGCGGGGCGCGCTGGGCTCTCGCGCGGCAGGCTCGGGTGAGTTAAGAGGCATCGTCTGCGGAACCAATTTTAAGTTGCAGGGCTGCCCGCTGGACAAGGCCAACCGCGAATATATGGTGTTAACCAGCGAGTTAATCATTACAGAGGTCAGCCAGGTTACGGGGCTGGGCGAGTTTAACTACAAATGCAACTTTGTGGTGCAGCCCACCACCAAAATCTATCGCCATCCTCAGCTGGCGCAACGTCCAAAAACCTGCGGCCCGCAAACCGCTGTCGTGGTGGGGCCGCCCGGCGAAGATATCTGGACTGATACCTATGGCCGCATCAAAGTCCGCTTTCTGTGGGATCGTTATGGTAAAAACCGCGAAACGGATTCCTGCTGGATACGCGTTAATCAGGCCTGGGCCGGCAATAATTTTGGCGCCATTTATATTCCCCGCGTGGGACATGAAGTGATCGTCGATTTTATTAACGGCGATCCGGATCGTCCGATGGTGCTGGGTAACCTTTATAACAATGTAACGATGCCGCCCTGGGATCTTCCCGCAAACGCTACGCAAAGCGGGCTGGTGAGCCGAACGGTGGGCGGGGGCCGCACCAACTTTAACGGTATCCAGTTTGAGGATAAACCGGGGCGGGAACAGTACTGGGAACAGGCCGAGCGGGATATGTCGCGGCTGACCAAGCGCAACGAGTCGCAAACGATAGGGGTCAACTCCGACATTTTAGTCGGGGCCGATCGTTCCGTTAGCGTAGTGGGCGTCAATACGCGAACCGTAGGCGGCTTGCAGGCCGTGACCATCGGCGGGGCCAGTACGCTGGCCATCGGGGGAGCCTATACCATCAACGTTGCCGGGCTACAGGCTGACAATGTCGGCGGCGCAAAAGGGATTAACGTCGGCGGCGCCTTTATGAACAACGTCGGCGGTTATTACTCTCTGGCCGTTGGCGGTTATTATTCTCTGGCCGTGGGCGGTGCGGCTGCAATGGCAGCTGGCGGTGCTTTTATGATTTCAGCTGGCGGAGAACTTTGCATTTGTGCCGGTAAGATCAAGCTGGTGGCTAACCACATTGTGCTTCAGGGCGGTCAGGTTGATTTGAACCCCGGCGACAGCTGCTGCTGCAGTTGCGGCAGTGGCGGCGGTGGCGGCGGTGCAGTTTGCGGCGTACCTAGCCTGAAACCTTTCTGCTTTATTGGCGTGATCCTGCCGTTGCCACCTCTCCCGACGGTAACGAAAACGGTCACCATCACCATTACGCCGACAATTACCGTTACGCCAACAATTACCGCTACGCCAACCGTAACAAACATGCCAACGGCTACGCCCACCACCAGCATCACCTGGTTATTAAGGCACCTTGTGCTGAGCAATGACGAAGATGACGTTATTCCTGACAACCCATCTGCAGAGGATGAAAAAGGCGATCCGCAGAGTTAACGGGATGAATGTTTTAATAAACTGATTTTAAAGAACTTTTAAAGGAGAACGTTATGTCGCAAGCGGCTGCGAGAGTAGGGGATGCTACAGGGCACGGTGGAGCGTTGGTGAGTGGTTCCGGAGATGTAAATACCAATAACTGTTCTGCCGCCGCGGTAGGGATGAGCGTCGCGCCTTGCCCGTTTCACGGGGCGGCTCCCGTCGTCACCGGTTCAGGGAGCGTATTTATCAACGGCTGTAACGCGGCGCGGATGGGAGATATAACCGGCTGCGGCGCCCCCGTCGTCAGCGGCTCGGGTGATGTTTTTATTGGTGGCTAAACGATGCAATTGCTAACGATCTGGCCCGCTAACCAGCCCGCTTTCGCGCTTGAGCGTTTTAACAAGGAAAACCCGGCCTGTTTTAGCCTGAAGAGTGGGCAATTTAGTGAAGCCAGGCCCGCTGAACAGGAAGAGGTTGTGTGGTTCTACCATACGGCTGGTGGGCCGGTCATTTTCAATACCTGCAGGGAGAGCATTTGCCGGGTTGACGAAACGACGGTTGAAGCCGGGCAGCATTATGCTTTGCGCTTTAATTCAATCGTGCAGGTTGGCCACTATGCGTTTGAACTCCACGCAGGCGACAGCGAAGAAGCGCATCAGGATATTATTCACGACCTGTTTGATACTCGTTCTGAGCAGCAACAGGCCAATCTTATCGTACCGGAAGTCGAAGATATCTTGCCAAACGGCGGCCATTTTACCGGCGACTACCGCTATCTTAGCGATGCGGACGTGGCAGAAACGGAGCGCGACGTGCTCAAAAATCTGGAAATTGAATATAAAAAATTCCTTATCTGGGGCGAGCAGTCCAGAACCAGTTCGGCCGATAACGCCATTTTAAACAGCAGATTGCCCGGCAGTGACGATTACTTTGAGGCCGTGCGTGAAGAGATGAAAGCTAAGACGCTGACGGAGTGCATTATCCAGACGCCTTCGCTTATCGATAAGGTCTGGGATGAACTCAACGTAGACGGCGGCTCAGACGAGCTGCTTTTTGCAGAAGAAAAAACCGATATTTTAAAACTGCTGGCCCCGGAAAATATCTCATCCAGAGAGAAAAAGCCGGTTTCAGAACTGGTGTTCCACGATCTTTATAAACCGGGGCTGGACAGCCCTTATTAACCAGGGAGAGGTAGACAAAATGCGTGATGCTAATTCGTTAAGCGAACAGCTGAAGACTTCGCGGCTGGATGAGGTCCTGGCCGATGTATTGAGCCAGGTAAAAGCGAAGCCGGACAATCTGATGTTAAGGAATACGCTGTTTCGACTTTACTGCATTGAAGGAGAATGGGAAAAGGCGTTAATGCAGCTGCAAACAATAGCGCTGCTGGATGACGCCGCGCAGAAGCAGTGCGAGCTGTATAAAAACCTGGTGTTCAGCGAACTGATCAGAGAAGAGGTGCTGACCGGCGCGCGCAGCCCCGGATTACTGGAAGAAAACTTTCCCGAATGGATGTCGCTTACACAGCAGGCAAACCGCGCCCATATGCAAAACGAGCACCAGCGTGCTGAAACCCTACGCCAGAAGGCCTTTCAGCTTGCCCCGGAAAGCGCTGGCGGCGGTCGGATAACGGGAGACTTTGCCTGGATCGCAGATAGCGACGGTCGTATTGGGCCAGCGTGCGAATTTATCAGCGCGGGCGGCTATCGGCAGGTGCCGTTTGCTTCCTTGCAGCTGCTGCACGTTAAACGGCCCGGCGATTTACTGGATCTGGTCTGGGCACCCGCCCATATCCAAGCAGGCGGACAGTTTTACTACGGTTATGTACCGTCTCGCTATCCGCTTTCTGCCAATGCGGCACAAAGTGAAAAGCTGGGGTGGCGCAGTGAATGGCAGGAGGTTTCGGCAACCTTATCGACAGGCGCAGGCAGGAAAGTGCTGATTACCGACAGCGGTGAGTTTTCTCTGCTGGAAATTGCAGAAATCAGCTTTGCATAATTATGATAACAGAAAAAAAACAAGGATTTACCCCAACGCTGCTGGAACGTTTGCTGGACTACGAGCCAAAAAAACAGCATGAAAGTTACGATGCTGTCTATATCGACGCCAGGCAAATGCGCGCTTTGGTGCAAAAGGATATCGCCTGCTTGCTTAACAGCGCCAATCTTGAAGAGCTACTCGATGAAGATAAGCATGGTCTGGTGATGGCTTCGGTAATCAATTATGGCGTTGCGCCACTGGTGGGAAAGTATTCCCATCATCACAACTGGTCGATTATTGAGAAAAATATCAGGAATGCCCTGCTGCGTTTCGAACCACGCATTATCCCGGAGACGTTGCTGGTTCGTCCCTGGCCGGATAAAGAGCATGCCGGAAAAAACAGCCAGATCCTGTTTGAAATCCGCGGCCTGATCCGCTGGCAGCCGCACCCCATCGATCTCAGCCTCAATGGGAGCTATGACGCAGAAACGGCAAAAGTGGCGTTAAAATCTGACTAAGGGCGGCGCGCCGCCCTTTCCATCCTCACGTGCGAATGGTTAAATCTCCGAACGATAAAAATTCAGGAGGTCCTGTGCTGCCATCGCAAACCATCAGTCTCACCATCCCCCGTAACTGGGTTGATCTGTACGAAACCATCTGGAAACCCGACTATTTTCCCAAATGGGCCAGCGGCCTTAGCCAGTCGGCGCTGGAACAGGACGGCAGCTACTGGAAAGCTGTCGGGCCGGAAGGCGAAGTAAAAATTCGGTTTACCGAGCACAATCCCTTCGGCGTAATGGATCACTATGTGGATACCGGTTTTGGCAAGGAGATCTACGTACCCATGCGGGTGGTTGGGAATGAAGAAGGGGCAGAAGTGCTGATTACGCTTTTCCGCCAGCCGTTTACCTCTGATGAAAAGTTTGCGGAAGATGCCGCTGTAGTTAAGCGTAATCTGCAGGCGCTACATACGTTATTAACAACCTGACGCCACGCCGAAACGGCTTCCGGGTCGTAGCAATATGCGGAAAAATTTACGGTATGGCTGGCACAAAACACGATTAATGCCCCGGACGGCGCGGGGCGAGCGCCGCCTGGGTATGTTCGTATGCCAGCCGCCGCCTTTATCTCGTTTCTGAGGACAGTAGCCTGCAATGAAGCTTATTATTTGTGATGAAGACCGACACAGCGCCGGGATTCTGGCCATATTTAACGATGCTATCGTCAACTCCACCGCGCTTTATGACTATCAGCCGCGTCCACCGGAAAGTATGCAGAGCTGGTTCGCCAGCAAACGGCAGAATGATTTTCCGGTTATCGGCGTTGAGAATGACGAAGGCAGGCTGATGGGATTTGCCAGCTACGGCACTTTCCGCACGCATGCGGCCTGCCAGTTTACGGTGGAGCACTCTATCTATATCCATCCCGATTTTCGCGGCCAGGGCCTCGGCAATCTGCTGCTTGATGAAATTATTCAGCAAGGGCGTGAGAAAGGGATGCATCTGATGATTGGCAGTATTGATGCGGATAACCGCGCCAGTATTGCGCTGCATGAGAAAAAGGGTTTCACGCTGGCCGGAACGCTACACGAGGTTGCCTGGAAATTCGATCGCTGGCTGAACCTCGCGTTTTATCAAAAGCGGCTGAACGACGAGGCTACTGCGCCAGGCATTGCCCGATAAACTCGCCTGCGCTGCGAACAGACCGGGCAGAGATAGTATGGCCAACCGACGGCTCAAACTGCGTACTAACGATCATACCCAGCTCGCGCAGCTGCGCCGCCGCCGCTTCGCTTTCCGCATACGGGATAACGCTGTCGGCCATGCCGTGAACCACCATGACGGGCGTGTTTTTTGCGGGCTGGTAAGGGGCAGGCGAGGCCAGCCGACCTGAAAAGGCTACCAGTCCGGCGACCGGCCAGCGTCCGGACACGACGGCATCCAGCCCCATGATGGTTCCCTGAGAAAAGCCAACCAGCACCACTCTGTCCAGCCGATCCTGCATCTGATGCTGCATCAGAATGGCAGCCAGCTTTTGGTCAAACGCTTGCCGCGCGTTAAAAACCCGCTGCGCACGATTGGCGGGCGTGACGCCGCTCAGGCTAAACCATTGATAGCCCTCGCCGTGTTCAAAAAGGTCTGGGGCATCAGGACTGGCAAAGGCAATCTGCGGTAGCGTACTGGCCCAATATTCACCCAAATCGGCCAGGTCCCGGCCATTGCTCCCTACGCCATGCAGCAAAACGATCAGTCCCTTTGTCATCTTCATTCTCCGGTTCGGCCGCTTTCCCCCACGGAAACGGTCGCCGACAAGGCTACACTGATTCCATTATGATGATAATACCCGTTATAAAACCGATATTATTTCCGTTCTGGAATGAATCACCAGCCGCGATCCCATTCTGCTTCGCCAGAGAAGTGCGCTTCCAGAAAATCCGTCAGCGTACGAACTTTATGCGCCAGGTGCCGTGCAGGCGGATAAACGGCATAAAGACCCAGCGGCGGCATTTCATACTCGCGAAACAGCGGGATGATAGCGCCGCTACGCAGATGATCTCCGGCAATAAAAGTGGGCAGCCGCACCACGCCCAGGCCCGCCTGCGCCGCCTTCAGGCAGGCTTCGGCATTGGCAAAACGAAGCCTGCCCGTAACGGCGACAGAGAGGATACGGCTATTTTCATCCTGAAACTGCCAGTTAAAAGGGTCGCGGAAGTTCGTATCAATAATACAGTCATGCTCCGCCAGCTGGTGCAGATCGTCAGGCGCGCCGTGCTTGTCCAGCCACGCTTTGCTGGCCGCGACAATAATGCGAATATCGCTAAGCCGACGGGCAATCAGGCTGCTGTCGTTTAGCTTGCCGATGCGCAGCGCCAGATCGAAGCCTTCGTCGACGATATTTACCGTACGATCGGAAAAGCTGACGTCCAGTTCTATCTCTGGATACTCTTTGGCAAACGCAATCAGCACGGGCGCCAGGTTATGCGTACCAAAAGTAAGGGGCGCAGTCAGCTTCAACCGGCCGGAAGGTTTACCGGAAGCCTGGCGCACGGAGGCGTCCAGCGCGTCAAATTCATCCAGAATGCTTTTGATCCGTTCAAAATAAGCCTGGCCGATTTCGGTAGGGAAAAGTGCGCGGGTACTGCGCTTCAGCAGCTGTACGCCCAGCTGGCTCTCCAGCCGGGAGATCAGTTTAGACGCCTGGCCGCTGCTGGTACCAAGGCGTTCGGCCGCGGCGGCAAAGCTGCCCAGCTCCATTACCGCCACCAGCATGCGATCGCAATCAAGCCGTTCCATCTTTTTCCCTCTCTGTCCGTCGTTTTTCTTCCCTGAAAGGTATCGCCAGCACTTCCCCGCGCCAGCCGTCGCCTCGTTTACCGGGCCGTCCGAGAGTATAAAAAAAAGCGTCGGCAAGCCAGCCAACGTTGCCGCCGCCTTGTTGCAGGCAGCGTGCCTCTGCCTTCAGGAAATAAAAATATGCACTACTATCAGTTCTTTTGGTTGGGAAAGTGAGTTGACTATGCTGTATCGCCGCTTCGAGAAACTGATCGACATTTTTCAGGACGCCCCCAGCGACACGCCGCCAAACAGCGTCTGGGCCTTTTACGTCTACTATCTACGCCAGGTTTGGCCAAGCTTTGCCCTGCTGCTGGTGATAGGGCTAATCGCCTCGCTGATTGAGGTCGCGCTGTTCCGTTTTCTCAGCACCATTATTGATATGGTTAACACGACGCCAGCCGCCAGCTTTTTCAGCGAGCATGCCGGCGAGCTAATCTGGATGGTGGTCGTCGCGCTGGTCATGCGGCCGATCTTTATCGGGCTGCACGATCTGCTGGTGCATCAAACGATCAACCCCGGCATGACCAGTATGATCCGCTGGCAGAACCATAACTACGTACTGCGCCAGAGCCTGAATTTTTTTCAAAGTGATTTTTCCGGCCGCATCGCGCAGCGCATCATGCAAACCGGCAACGCGCTGCGTGATTCCGCAGTGCAGGCCGTGGATGCACTCTGGCACGTACTGATCTACGCCATCACCTCGCTGGTGCTGTTTGCCGAAGCCGACTGGCGGCTAATGATCCCGCTGCTGCTTTGGATCGCCGGTTACATTATTAGCCTGAAGTATTTTGTGCCGCGGGTAAAAGCTCGCTCGGTAGCCTCTTCCGATGCGCGCTCAAAGCTGATGGGAACCATCGTGGATGGCTATACCAACATCACCACGCTCAAACTGTTTGCGCACAGCGATCTGGAACGCGCCTATGCGCGGGAAGCGATTGGCGATCAAACGGATAAAACCCGCCAGCAGGGCCGCATGGTCACCAATATGGATGTGGCCATCACCACGCTGAACGGTCTGCTGATTGTCGGGACAACCGGCCTCTCGCTGTGGCTGTGGACGCAATCCTTGATCAGCGTAGGCGCTATCGCGCTGGCCACCGGTCTGGTTATCCGCATCGTCAATATGTCCGGCTGGATTATGTGGGTGGTTAACGGCATTTTTGAAAATATCGGCATGGTGCAGGATGGTTTACAGACTATTGCTCAGCCGGTCAGCGTGGCGGATAAGCCACAGGCACCTGCGCTGAAGGTACACAGCGGGGAAATCCGTTATGACCACGTTAACTTTAACTACGGCAAAGAGCGTCGGGTAATCGAAGATTTCCAGCTGACTATCCGTCCCGGCGAAAAAATTGGCCTGATCGGGCCTTCGGGCGCGGGTAAATCGACGCTGGTTAATCTGCTGCTGCGGCTGTATGACCTTGATGGCGGGCGCATCGTGATTGATGGCCAGGACATCGCTCAGGTCAGCCAGGAAAGCCTGCGCGCGCAGATTGGGATGATTACGCAGGATACTTCGCTACTGCATCGTTCCATTCGCGACAACCTGCTGTACGGTCGTCCCAACGCCACGGAAGAGGAACTACAGCAGGCGATTCATCGGGCGAAAGCCGACGAGTTTATCCCGCTGCTTTCCGATCCGCAGGGCCGCCTGGGGCTGGACGCGCACGTCGGTGAGCGCGGCGTGAAGCTGTCCGGTGGCCAGCGTCAGCGTATCGCTATCGCCAGGGTGCTGCTGAAAGATGCGCCGATTCTGATTATGGATGAGGCGACTTCCGCGCTGGATTCCGAGGTAGAAGCGGCCATTCAGGAGAGCCTGGAAACGCTGATGGGCGGTAAAACGGTCATTGCCATCGCGCACCGCCTCTCTACCATCGCCAAAATGGACCGGCTGGTGGTGCTGGAAAATGGCCGCATCGCCGAGATGGGCAGCCACAGCGAACTGCTGGCGCACAACGGCCTGTATGCCCGACTGTGGCGTCATCAGACCGGTGGCTTTGTGGGTGAATCCTGACTGCCTGTTGTAACTCGTGCCGCGCAGTTTATCGTGCGGCACGCTTTAAACACCGTAAACGGCCTCTCTATTTCTCTTCCCTGCGATAAGGCAACGATTCACGGGCCTCTTCTGCCCAGGCCTGCACGCCGGGCCGCTCCTGTTGCAGATAATCGGCTACCGCCTCGTATAAACCTTCGTGGCGCAGATAGTGCCAGGATTCAGTGATGACCGGTTCAAAGCCTCGCACCAGCTTGTGCTCGCCCTGCGCGCCCGCATCGAACCGCTTCAAACCGTGCGCAATGGCGTAGTCCATGCCCTGATAAAAGCAGGTTTCAAAATGCAGCCGGTTAAATTCCTCCAGGCAGCCCCAGTAGCGGCCATAAAGCGTCTCGCCATCAACCAGGCTAAACGCCATTGCCACCGCCAGGCCGTTTTGCGTTGCCAGTACTACGCGAATAGCCTGCGGCATTCTTTGCGCTAACAGACTAAAAAATTCGCGCGTCAGGTAAGGGCGCTGGCCGCGAACCGCATAGGTGTTGGCATAGCAGGCGTAGACAAAATCCCAGTGCGCTTCACTAAGCTGATGGCCAGCCAGCCACTCAAATTCAAAGCCCTGGCTGGCGACCAGCTCACGCTCTTTGCGCATCTGCTTGCGCTTGCGCGACATCAGCGTATCCAGGAAATCCTGAAAATCACGGTAGCCCGGGTTGTGCCAGTGATACTGGCAGCCGAAACGCGACAGCCAGTGCTCCTCGCCCGCCAGCAGCTCGCGGGTTTGCGCATTGCCAAAATTGATATGGGCGCTGTGCAGCTGGCGCTGCTGTAAAAAATCCGGCACGTGATGCAACAACTTTGCTGCCATCCCGGCCTCGCCCAGCAGGCGTGCGCCGGTAACGGGGCTAAACGGTACGGCGGCCAGCCATTTAGGGTAGTAGGGCAAGCCTGCACGCTGGCAGGCATCTGCCCAGGCATGGTCGAAAACGTATTCACCCATCGAATGGCTTTTCCGATAGCCCGGCAGCGCGGCGCGGACTTCGCCTTGTTCTTCCCAGAGCAGATGCTCGGGCTGCCAGCCGGTTCCCCGGCCCACGCAGCCGCTCTCCTCCAGCGTGCTGAGAAAGGCGTGGCGGAGAAAAGGCTGATCGTCAGGGAGCAAGGCATCCCACTGACTGGCGGGAAGTGAGGCCAACTGCGTCAGGAGGGTTAGCGACATCGGGAGACTCCATCTTTATGCGTATCCGATAACCATGACGCTAAAGTGACGATTTTGCGAGCCGGGATCAATCTCTTCCGCCATTACCGCACGGGCCGTTAAAGCTGGCGCGGTACGGAAATCCCGCCGGGCAGCGGCTTATCTTCCCGCGTTTCGCCGCCGACGCGCTCAATTGGCCCCATAACAAACAGAAAACAGCACGCCGCCACTACACAGTGAGCGCCGACAAAGAACAGGCCCACGCTATAGCTGCCGGTTAGCGCAACCAGATAACCGAAGATAACCGGCGTAACGATCCCGGCGATATTGCCGACGCAGTTAAAAATGGCACCGGCGAGGCCGACCGCCTCTTTAGGAGCCGTATCGCTAATCACTGCCCAGGTCCCCGCTCCCGCCGCCACGCCTTTGCCGTAAAAGGCAAAAGACATAATGGCAATTACCCAGAAGTTGCTGTTAACGCCCGCTGCGGCAATCAGCGTGGCCGCCATCAGCATGCCGACGATATAGGGCGTTTTTCGTGCCCAGGAAACCGACCAGCCTGTACGGATCAGATAGTCAGAGATAATGCCGCCGGAAATACCGCCCGCAAAACCAAACAGGGCAGGGGCTACGGTCGCAAATCCGGCGTGCAGGATATCCATCCCGCGATCCTGCACCAGATAAATGGGGAACCAGGTAATAAAGAAGTAGCTCAGCGCGATAATGCAGTACTGACCAATATAGGCGCACCACAACATGCGATTGGTTAATAGCTTGCGGAACATATCGCGTGAAACGGGCGCTTTCTCTTTACGCTGCGCAACGGAGTCGATATCAACCAGTCCGCCGCCTGCTGCAATATAGTCCAGCTCTTGTGAGGAAATGCTGCGATGCGTGCGCGGCTCCTGCATATACCAGAGCCAGACAAAGAAAGCGGCGATGCCGATTGTTCCCAGAACAAAGAACGGCCACGGCCAGCCGAACCGCGAAACCAGCCAGCCCGACAACGGTGAGAAAATCGCGACGGCGAAATATTGCGAAGAGGCAAACAGCGACGAGGCACGGCCGCGCTCGGCTTTGGGAAACCACATAATGGCGACGCGGGCGTTGGCGGGAAAGCTGGGCGCTTCGATCAATCCCAGCAGAAAGCGCAGCGTAAACATCAGTATCAGCGCGCCGGTCACGCCCGAAGAGAATTCGCCGATAAACCCCATGGCCAGCGTGGCAAGCGACCAGAGCACCAGCGTGACGCCATACACCCTTTTCGTGCCGTAACGATCGAGAAACAGGCCGCCGGGGATTTGGCCAATCACGTAGGCCCAGCTAAAAGCCGACAGAATAAAACCGAGCTGCACTGGCGACAGGCCAAATTCATCTTTAATAGCGCCGCCCGCAATAGAAAGAATTGAGCGATCCGCGTAGGCGATGACGGAGAGAAACAGTATCAGCATGAGTATCCACACGCGTACGTGCGATCCGTTTTTGGCAATCATAGTGATAAACCTTTTATTGATCGTGCTACAACCGCGCGCACAGATAGCGGAATTCGACACTGGTCACAGCGGCAGGCAGCGAAGAAAACCGCCGCTGATGAGGGTTGGATCAACTATAGGAAGAGGCTTTACGGCGGGTCATTATGCGATTGCCGGAATTGGTACCTCGAAAAAGCGGTAAATCAGGAGGAATGCACAAGGCGGCTTGAAGCGGTTCACATTCCGTGAGTTATTCGCTTTACCAGCGAAAGGGGCCGTGGGGAATGTGGTCTCCGTCTGCTTTTCTGTAGAAAAACTCATCTATGACGGCGGGCCGTCAGGGATCGATCATGGTCGGGCCGGCAATTCTTAAGACGTTGTAAAACCAGGTTTTTGCGGTGATATCGCCAATTTCAGTATGCGCGTAGAGAAAAACCTCCTGATTGGGGACGTGGAAAGGCAGCTCCAGCATGCGGCCATTGCCACGGCGGGCGTAAATTCTGGCGGCGCTGGAAGGCAGCGTGACCAGCAGTTCGCTGGAAGCGATCAGTTCGCCAAGCGCGGCAAAATGCGGAACCTCCAGCGCAATTTCCCTTTCCAGCTCAAACTCTTTCAGCCTGTCTTCCACAATATGATGGCCGCTGGTGGCGGCAACCACCACGTGGCGCTCCTGCATATATTCATCCAGCGACAGGGTTTCGCCAATGCGGGGATGATCAACGTTCAACAGGCAGACGTAACGTTCATACACCATAAGCTCGCGCTGAGCGGAAGATACGGATTCGTTGCGGCTACAAAGCGCCGCATCGATTTTTCCCGTGAGCAGCCATTCGTCCAGCCTGTGCACGTCTACCGGCACCACTTCCAGCTGGATATGCGGCGCGACATTGCGAAAAAGCACGATCAGTTTTGGCAGCAATAACAGTTCGCCCAAATCGGAAAGCGCGAGGCGAAACTTATAGCGCGAGGTCTCCGGCGAAAAGACCCGCGTTTCCGCTACGGCTTTTTCAATGCCGGTTAGCGATTTTTTAAACACTTTATACAGTTGGGTAGCCGTTGGCGTAGGCTCCATCCCTTTGCGGCTGCGCTTAAACAGTTCATCATTTGTTTCACTGCGCAAGCGGGCCAGCGCGTAGCTGGCGGAAGGCTGAGTGATAAAAAGACGATCGGCGGCACCGCTGACGCTGCGGGTTTCATAGATAGCGGTGAAAACGCGCACCAGGTTGAGATCTAACATTTCCTGCCTCTATAGATGATATCTATAAACGAAGATTAAAATTATCTATTTGAACTATTTTATGCTTCTTTATATCCTTCCTGCCATCAAATTTTGATATGTTACGTACTTTTTTGCATATCTTAATTTAACTAATAAAAACATATAGATATAAAATTACATCGTGGGCGGGCGGCGCGGTTTGCAGCGTGCTGTCGCAGGAGAAAGCAAGTGAAAGGTGAAATCGTAGACGTCATTATCGACTGGATCGAGGCGCATCTGGACGATGGTTTAAATATTGAGGCCGTAGCGGCTCGCTCTGGTTATTCTAAATGGCACTTACAGCGCGCCTTTAAAGAGAAAAAAGGTATGACGCTGGGCAGTTTTATCCGCTGCCGTCGCCTGGATGAAGCGGCCAGAAGCCTGGTAACATCGCATAAAACCATTATGACCATCTCCATGGATCTGGGGTTTTCTTCACAACAGTGTTTCCAGCGCGTATTTAAAAAGCATTTTAACGTGACGCCAAGAGACTATCGCAATCAGCATCGCGAGCTGCACTGATTTTCCACTCGCGCAGGCAGAAGCATCCCATGAAAAAATATTGTCTTCTTATGTTGCTGGTTATCAACAATGCCAGCTTTGCTGCCGTCGGTAACCCGCCGACGCTGGCTGAAGCTGCTCAATGCGATCCAGGCTTTTGCTTCACTTCAGTGAAAGCGGGGAATGAGCTGGTGCAGGGAATACGCGGTCTCGATCGCCAGATACGCCGCGTCCTTGAACCTGCCTTCACCGGGGCTGCGGATGCCGTGACAGAATAAACCCGGAGAATTGCGGCCGACCGTGCTGCAAGCGTGAAAATTTTAACATTCCATCAGGTATACTAACGCCCGTGTTAATTTGTTGACGGAATGCTATGGAACGTTTCACTGAAAACCTTATTTATGCCTCGCGTTGGCTGCTGGCGCCCATCTACCTTGGCCTGTCATTAGGCCTGCTGGCGTTGGCGATCAAATTCTTCCAGGAAGTTTTTCATCTGTTGCCAAACATTTTGAGCATGGCGGAGAACGATCTGGTGCTGGTTCTGTTGTCGATGATCGATCTCACGCTGGTTGGCGGCCTGCTGGTTATGGTGATGCTGTCCGGTTATGAAAACTTTGTCTCCAGGCTGGATATTTCCGAGCACAAGGAAAAGCTGAGCTGGCTGGGAAAAATGGACTCCGGCTCGCTGAAAAACAAGGTAGCCGCTTCTATTGTGGCGATTTCTTCTATTCACCTGCTGCGCGTATTTATGGACGCGAGAAACATTCCCGACAATAAGCTGATGTGGTATGTGATTATCCATCTGGCCTTTGTTCTTTCCGCTTTCGTCATGGGTTACCTGGACGCCATGTCACGTAGGGAAAAAGGCAGCATTCACTGATCGTTTTGTCTTCTGCCCGGCCTGTTCCGGGCATATTCACCTGTTTTTCCCCGCATCGTTAATTTTGCTTGCTTGTACAGGGCAAAATCGCATAAAAAAACGTTTTTTCTGACCGATAAATAAAAAGCCCGGCCATTATCTTCTGCACTGCCGTTACTTTCTGGCATCTGGCGCATCAATGAGCGGACGAACCGTGCCCGAAACGGGACAGCATAGTTAGGTTACTGAGGAAAACTCTGTCAGATGATTAGTCGACGTCGGTTAATAATGGGAACAGGCGCAGCGATGCTTGCCATGACGGCCGGGAAATTGTTTGCCAGAGAGGACATCATTCCTTTATGGCAGGATGAACCGCCGGGCGGCGGCGGCCCCAGCGGCGACCTGCATATTTCCTCGAACGGTTCCTGGTCAAACATTGTCAGTCCGGCCATCCAGCGCTTTCAGCCGCAGGAGCCGAACGGTTCGGCCGTGCTGATTGCGGCGGGCGGCGGCTATCGCTGGATAGGGATGGGCGGCGAAGCGTGGCCCGTGGCGCGCTGGCTGAACGCTCGCGGCTATACGGCTTATGTGCTGAGCTATCGTCTGCCACACGAAAAATGGCACGCGGGCAGGCTGGCTCCTTTCCAGGATGCGCAGCGCGCTATCAGGCTGGTACGGTCTATGGAAAGAAAAGTGCACTTACTGGGCTTTTCTGCTGGCGGCCACCTGATGGGGATGACGGCCGCGCGGCCAGATTTTGTCACCTACTCTCCACGGGATGCCCTGGACAACGTCGCGCCGGTTGCGGACAGCGTCGGGCTGATTTATCCGGTGATTACGCTGGAAGCACCTTATACCCACACGCATACGCATATCGAGCTTGTAGGGAAAAATGCTTCACCGGCTGACGAAGCCGGCTGGTCGGTAGAAAATTACGTTACGCGCAGGTTTCCGCCCACGTTTTTAGCGCAGGCGGAAGATGACCATACCTCTAATCCGCACAATACGCAGATTATGCACGATGCCTGTCGCCGCATGGGCGTACCGGTTGAGCAGATTAAAATTACGCGGGGTGGGCACGGGTTTGGACTGGGCAGGGCAGGAACGCCTGCGGCTATCTGGGACGAAGCCTATGCCGTCTGGCTGGCCTCGCGCCGTTAAGCAGAGAAAGATTTTAGCCTGGCAGCGGTAGGGGTTTACACGCCATCCGTGGCGTAACCGGTAGGCGCTACTTTCTGAGCCTGACCAGATCCACCGCGTGATCGGTGCTCTTGGTCATAATCAGACTGGCTCTTTCACGCGTCGGCAAAATATTCTCTTTCAGGTTCATCAGATTAATTTCTTCCCACAGCTGAGTAGCGATGCCCACGGCTTCATCTTCAGGCAGCTGCGCATAGTTATGAAAATAAGAATCCGGATCGGTAAAAGCGCCTTTGCGGAACTTCAGGAAGCGATTGATATACCAGTGGCGCAGCAGATCTTCTGGCGCATCGACATAAATGGAAAAGTCCACAAAGTCCGAGACAAACACGTGATGGGGATCGTGTGGATAATCCATGCCGCTTTGCAGAACATTTAATCCTTCCAGAATCAAAATATCCGGCTGCTGTACGACTTTATCGCCATCGGGAATGACGTCGTAAATTAAATGCGAATAAACGGGGGCCGTGACCTGCGCTGCGCCTGATTTAAGGTCGGATACAAAATTCACTAAGCGATGCATATCGTAAGACTGCGGGAAGCCTTTTTTCTTCATCAGCCCGCGTTCTTTTAATATCTGGTTTGGATGCAAAAAGCCGTCGGTGGTAATCAGCTCAACGCGGCGATGTTCCGGCCAGCGGCTCAGCAGCGCCTGCAAAACGCGTGCGGTCGTGCTTTTTCCTACGGCCACGCTGCCAGCGATACTTATAATATAAGGAACCTTCTGGCCGTTAGTGCCAAGAAACTGTTCAAGTACCGCCTGACGACGTAAATCAGAATTGATATAGAAGTTAAGAAGTCTGGACAACGGCAGATAAATCTCTGCGACTTCATTCAGAGAGAGATCTTCGTTTATCCCTTCCAGCTGCGCAATTTCTTCTTTACTCAGGGTCATCGGCACGGAATCACGCAGCGCGGCCCATTGCGAACGATTAAATTGCAGATAGGGTGTGGTCAACAAGGACTCTTTTTTCATATGCATGCTTCTGCCAGCAAGAACTCGCCTGTGGTGACGCCAGGATAGACAGAGCGAACGTATCGGCTCTTTCTAAACGCGTAACTAAGGTAAATTTCAGAAAACAATGGGCAGGAGGTTAACACCAGACGGGGCGTAACCAGAAGGAAAAATAAAATTTGCGGGTGCAAACGCAACGGCCGCCGCATTTATTGAAAAATTAGCGCTACGATTCTCTGAAACAAGCCGCGATTCTTCGGACATTTAGAAAAACGCGACGATAGTTCATGGGTAAACCGCCGAAACCCGCGCCTTCGTGCTGGTTAAAAAATAACGCCATCGCTGTTTCTTTGCGCATTTCCATTGATGCAAAGCAGGATTTTGCGAAGAATTGCACAAATAACAGGCATAAGAACTTTTATCGCAATTTTTTTGTTGCATCCCGCCTCCAGTCTTCCTAGAATGCGCACCACTTGATGCCGGCTTAGCTCAGTTGGTAGAGCAACTGACTTGTAATCAGTAGGTCACCAGTTCGATTCCGGTAGCCGGCACCATCAAGTACCCCAGGTGGGATTCCCGAGCGGCCAAAGGGAGCAGACTGTAAATCTGCCGTCATCGACTTCGAAGGTTCGAATCCTTCTCCCACCACCATTAACATTGTTCGCAGTGTTAATAAGAGGCAAAGTTCTCCAGCTTCCCCACGGGAAAGGACGAGAAGCTTCGACCTCGAAGGTTTGACCCGGTAGGGCAAGGAGCAGCGCGACTTCATCCTTCTCCCACCACCATTTCAGCCTTGCACCATCAGGCTGCAAATACAGATTTCAGGCTGAGCACAAGCACAGTCAGAGTCATCAAGCAAATGCGGGTTGACTCGAGTAGCAGGAAAGCATTTCTGTTATTCATAAGCTACAGACAGAACAGGTAGCCGAGTTCCAGGATGCGGGCATCGTATAATGGCTATTACCTCAGCCTTCCAAGCTGATGATGCGGGTTCGATTCCCGCTGCCCGCTCCAAGCCGTGCTGATATGGCTCAGTTGGTAGAGCGCACCCTTGGTAAGGGTGAGGTCCCCAGTTCGACTCTGGGTATCAGCACCACTTCTAAATCTCCCTCCCTGATTCTTCTCTGTACGTTAAAATTCAACAGTTCAGGCACTGCCTGGTTGATGTGGTGATATCACCGATTTATCCGTGTCTTAGAGGGACAAGCGATGTCTAAAGAAAAATTTGAACGTTCCAAACCGCACGTCAACGTTGGTACTATCGGCCACGTTGACCACGGTAAAACTACCCTGACTGCTGCTATCACCACCGTTCTGGCTAAAACCTACGGCGGTTCTGCTCGTGC
>Ga0153980_1000068_pt1 | contig 72511 bp, 64 predicted proteins | sample TSGA064MetaG_FD_104722 | JGI IMG/M metagenome (GOLD analysis project Ga0153980, IMG submission 104722) | Attine ant fungus gardens microbial communities from Georgia, USA - TSGA064 MetaG | ecosystem: Host-associated > Fungi > Mycelium > Unclassified | place: USA: Georgia, Magnolia Springs State... | reverse complement strand
TCGACACAGTTTAGTGTCCATTTTTCATGTAAAGGTAATATAGATGTCTAAGATCAAAGGTAGCGTTAAGTGGTTTAATGAGTCCAAAGGATTCGGTTTCATTACTCCTGAAGATGGTAGCAAAGACGTGTTCGTACACTTCTCTGCCATCCAGAGCAACGGTTTCAAAACTCTGGCTGAAGGTCAGCGCGTAGAGTTCGAAATCACCAACGGTGCCAAAGGCCCATCTGCTGCTAACGTTGCCGCCATTTAAGTTATCAGACAGAATTTTAAAAACCCGCCGAACGGCGGGTTTTTTTTGCCCGTTTTATGCTGCAACGTCAAAAAGAAAAGAACTGGCCGAGCCACGCACCTGCTGCCACCAGCGAAACTATGACGGCTACTGCCTCCGCGAACGTACGGGGTAATGCCTGCATTTCGTCGCCTCCCTCTGTGTTTGAGTAAAGAGTGTGGCAAAACATTATTAAAGAAACATTAATCATTCATTACATGCAGGCACCTTGCCCGCATCGCCGCCAGCGGATAAAAACGGCCGTAACATATCCCCTTAGCGCCGGGTTGCTTATCGCGCCGCGCAGGCTATATAACCTGTACGGTAGAACGTTTCGCAGACCCGCCGAGCTGAATTCTGGAGGTAAAATGAAAATCCGACTGGCAACAATGCAAGATAGTTTTGTCCTGAGCGCCCTGCTAACCGAACTGGGCTACGCCAACACAGAAGATTTTATCGAGCGGCGCCTGGCGCAGATGATGGACGACAGGTCCGAGCATCTGCTGATAGCCGAGCGGGACGGTCGCGCGCTTGGCTTCCTTTCCTTGCATTTTATCCCGCAGCTGGCGCTGGCCGGTGATTTCGCTCGTCTCAGCTATTTTTGCATTGCCGACGGCAAGCGCAGCGAAGGCGTCGGCCAACAGCTCCTGAAGCATGCCGAGCAGCTGGCAAAAGATCGCGGCTGCGACAGGGTAGAAGTGCACTGCCACGAACACCGTACCAAAGCGCTCGCCTTCTACGCTCGTGAAGGCTATAGCGAATCTCCGCGCTATCTGATTAAAGCGCTGGTCGATTAGCGGGAACCGCCGCTTGCCAGCATCAGCGCCTCGGCTATTAGCGGGATACCGTGCTTGCCAGCATCAGCGCCTTGGCTATTAACGGGAGCCGCCGATTGCCAGCATCAACGCCTTGGCTATTAACGAGAACCGCCGATTGCCAGCATCAGCGCCTCGGCAATGCTTTCTACCTTTTCAGCCGTCATCATTGAGGTGCTGACCCGAATAAACTGCTTATTGCCAGGGCTACAGCGCTCGCCCGGCAGCACGGCGATGCCCCTTGCCGCCAGGGTAATCATAGCGAACTGTTCTGACTGGACCGGCAAACAGAGGCTCAATCCATCGCGATCCGGCAGCGTCAGGCCACGTTTTGCCAGCGCGCTCAGCAATAGCCTGCGGCGCTGCCGGTAAACATCACGCGCGTGCTGAATGTGTCGTTGCGTGGCGTCATCCTGCAACATCCAGGCCACCGCCTGTTGCAGAATACGGCTGGTCCAGCCCGCGCCAAAGTTACGCCATGATTGAATACGTTTAACCAGGTCAAGGGGACCGGCAAGTACCGCCAGGCGCAGATCGGGCCCGTAAGCTTTAGAAAAAGAGTGCACGTGCAGCGTACGCTCCGGAAACCAATGGCCCAGGCTGAAGCAAGGATGCGCAGACAGGTCGCCGATACCGTTATCTTCAACGATCAGTATGGAAGAGCCTGCCAGAACTTTTGCCAGCTCTTCGCTACGGGCCTGGCTAACGCTGTGTCCCATTGCCGAATGGGTCGTTGGCTGGTAGATCATTGCCGTTGCGCCCTTACTGAGCAGCATCGCCAGCGCACCGGGTAACGGGCCATGTTCATCGCAGGCCAGCGGCATAATTTCAGCTTCGACATTGTCCAGCATATCAAGCAGACGCGTAGCGGTAGGATCTTCAATAATGACTTTCTCACCGGGACGGAACAGCGTTTGCACAATTCCGTTCATCGCATCGAAACCGCCATCGGTAGCCAGCCAGGCTTCGGCCTGAAAGGGCCAGCGTGGTTTGACCGCGGCCAGCAGCGCAGGGGAGATCGCGTCCCGCTGATAGCTGTTCAGTAACGGGCACTGAATACCCTGTAGCATTGCCGCTTGCAGATCCGGCAGCAAGGCGGGATCGGGGGAAGCCATCGCTAAATCGGCGCGGATAGCGTCGCCATAATTGCCAATCTGCTCAAAACGTACCGGGCGCGGCGTCAGATAATTACCGCAGACGCGGATACCGCTTCGGCCTTTTCCCGTCACCACTTTCTGTCGTTTTAACTGCCCCCAGGCAGCCGAAATGGTGGCCGGACTGACGCCCAGCGCTTCGGCCAGCTCTCTGACCGAGGGTAAATGCGTCCCCACCGGAATTTCCCCGGTATGAATCAGTGTTGCCATCTTCGCCGCAATACCTTTTACCGACACATCGGTAAGACGCGCGGTAAACCATGTCAGGTCGACCATAAGAAATCCATTTGTTCAGTAACAAAGTAATTATTGTACAGTTAATATTATCATCTTAGTATCGAAAACAGACAAAAACTGTTGTTTATTTGCGTGCCCTTCGTGGCCGCTTTACCAAGACGGGAAAAGAGAAATGGTGACGATCCGCTTAGCGGTACGGGACTGGGACTATTTTACGCCGCTGGCGCTTGGCGACATCAGGCCGGAAGGGTTTGCGCTGGAGGTGCACCGTGTGGAAACCCTGGTCAACGATCTTGCCGACAGCGGCTATGATGCGGCGGAAGTTTCTTTTAGCCGCTATGCTCAGCTCAGGGCGAAAGGGGATTGCTCGCTGCTGGCGCTACCGCACTTTTTAATGCGGGGTTTTCGCCAGCGCTGCATCATCACGACAGAATACAGTCCATTGATTTCGCTCGATCGGTTAAAAGGCAAAAGGATTGGCGTAACCGGCTGGCAGGATTCCGGCAATACCTGGACGCGGGCACTGCTACGTGAAGCGGGAGTAGAGGTTGAGGATGCATTCTGGTTTGCCGGACGGTTAACCGCCGCGCATCCTGTCGTTGACCGGCTGGGCGGTTTTGGCCGTGCAGGCCGTATTGAAGCTGCGCCAGGCGAACACCCGCTTATCGACCTGCTCAAAGCTGGCGAGCTGGATGCGGTCTTCACGCCTTTTATGCCGCAGGGATTTTTCAACGGCTCCGGCCTGCGCCAGCTGCAAAGCGATTTCCGCGAGGCGGAGCTGGCGTATTTTAACCGGGTTGGCTATATCCCCGGCCATCATATCCTGGCCGTTAAGCCTGACGTTGCCCGACAGCATCCCCATCTTCCCGCCGAGTTGAGCAGAGTTATCGACGAGTCCGCTCGCCTCTGGCACGAAAAACGCGAAAAGTATGCTGATACCACGCCCTGGCTGCTCGACGAGCTGCGACGAACCGCGCAAGATTTACCTGCCGACTGGAACAGCAACGGGCTGAACGTTAACCGTAAAATGATTAGCGATTTTGCCAGCGAGCTTTTCGCACAGAAAATTACCGCTCAATGCCTTACGCCGGAAGCGTTATTTCCGGCCGCGGCCAACGGAGGTTTATGATGAAAGTCGCTTCGGGACAATTTGCGGTCAGCCGCGAATGGCAAGAGAACGCGCAGACCTGTATCCGCTTAATGGAGCAGGCACAGGCTGGCGGGGCCGATCTTCTGGTGCTGCCGGAAGGCGTGCTGGCCCGCGATATTGCCGATCCGGACCTGGTCTTAAAAGCCGCACAGCCGCTGGATGGCCCCTTTTTATCGTTAATTTATGCCGCCAGCCGCGGTAACTCACTGACAACCATGATGACCATTCACGTGCCCACCGACAGCGGCAAAGCGCTGAATGTGCTGCTCGCCATTCGCAACGGTGAAATCATCGCCCGCTATGACAAGCTGCATCTCTACGACGCCTTTGCTATGCAGGAATCCCGCAACGTCAACGCCGGCAATGAAATACCGCCGCTGGTGGAAGTGGCGGGCATGAAGGTTGGACTGATGACCTGTTACGACGTGCGTTTCCCTGAACAGGCTCGCCGGCTGGCGCTGGACGGTGCCGAGGTGCTGGTTCTGCCAGCCGCATGGGTTAAGGGGCCGCTAAAAGAGATGCACTGGGAAGTGCTGGTCACGGCTCGCGCGCTGGAAAACACCTGCTATGTGGTAGCCGTTGGCGAGTGCGGGCCGCGCAATATCGGCTGTAGCCTGACGGTCGACCCGCTGGGCGTAGCCATAGCGAAAGCCGCCGAAGCGCCGATGCTGCTTTTTGCGGAGTTAGATCCTGCCCGGATCGACCATGCGCGCCATGTGCTGCCCGTGCTTGAAAATCGCCGTTTTGCCCGTCCTGAACTTAATTAAGCGAGAAAGTTAATGAAAACAGTAACCTCTATCGCTCTGGCGTTGGGATTAACCACCGCGCTGGCGCAGGCTGCCGACGCGATCCCCTCGGTCAAAATGGATCCGGCGCTGCACGACCGTTTGCCTGCCGATATTAAGCAGGCGGGCAAAATGATCTCTGTTAATAACGGTTCTTTTCCGCCCTATGAAATCGTGGAAGGGCCAGCCTCCATGAGCGGCGCCTCGGCCGATTTAGGCGAGGCGCTGGCGCAGCTGCTGGGCATAAAAATCGAGCATGCTACCGTCAGCGGGCTTTCCGGCGTGCTGGCCGGTATTAAATCCGGGCGTTATCAGCTGGCAATCGGCCCGATTGGCGACTATCCGGATCGCCAGCAAAAAAATGACTTTATCGACTACGTGCAGGAGTTTGTGGTATTCGCCGTACAGAAAGGCAATCCGGCAAAAATCAACGGACTGGAAGATACCTGCGGCAAGCGCATTGCGGTGATGGCGGCCGGATCGGCGGAGCAGGTTATCCGCAAGCAGTCCAGGGCCTGCGTGACGGCGGGTAAGCCTGCGGTAACGGTGCAGTCGTTTACCGATCAGCCTTCTTCCATTCTGGCGGTGCGTTCAAAACGTTCGGACGCTTTTTTCTCTTCTCAGGCACCGCTGGTCTATTTTGTGGAGCAGTCGCATGGCCAGCTGGAGCTAACCGGACAAGGCAACAAAAACGGCTTTGGCGATATTTTCCAGGGGACGGTCGTGCCAAAAGATTCCGCGCTGGGAAAAGTGGTGCTGGACGGCTACAAAGTATTGTTTAACAACGGTACCTATGCCGCCATCATGAAAAAGTGGAAGCTGGACGGCAATATGATTAAGGCACCGGGCGTCAATCTGGCACAAGGAACGGCAAAATGAAACCGGCTGCCGCCAGAGAAGCAGAGCAGCGCGACGTGGCTTTTGCCCGGCCGAAACCGCGCTATGGCCGTATAGCTTGCTGGATAATCGTGTTGTGCGTAGCGGCCGACGCCGGCTGGCTGATAGCGGAAAACCCAAACTTTGAGTGGAGCGTGGTTGGCAAATGGTTTACCGAAGCATCGGTGCTAAAGGGGTTGCAGGTCACGCTTGGGCTGACCCTGGTCTCTATGATCCTGGGTACGCTGCTGGGTTTGCTGTTAGCGGTAGCCCGGCTCTCTGATAACGTGCTGTTAAGCGGTCTATCACGTCTGTATATCTGGTTCTTTCGCGGCACGCCGTTGCTGGTACAGCTTATCTTCTGGTACAACATGTCGACCCTGTTTCCCCACGTGACGCTGAGCATCCCTTTTGGCGGGCCGAACGTTGCCAGCTGGAACACTAACGATCTGATTACGCCGCTAACCGCCGCGATTGCTGGCCTGGCGCTTAACGAAGCCGCCTATATGGCGGAAATTATCCGGGCTGGTTTACAGTCGGTAGACAGTGGGCAGTTTGAGACAACTCAGGCCTTTGGCATGAGCCGCGCCCGCGCGTTGCGCCGCATTATTATTCCACAGGCGATGCGCGCAATTATTCCGCCAACCGGCAATCAGCTTATCAGCATGATCAAGGCGACGTCGCTGGTGAGCGTTATTGCGATGGGCGATTTACTTTATTCTGTCCAGTCAATCTATAACCGTACGTTTGAAGTGATCCCCATGCTGATGGTTGCGGTCATCTGGTATCTGTTAATCACTTCCGTGCTCAACGTCGGACAGTCTGCGATTGAGCGTTACTATTCACGAGGCGTTCGCCGCAGCGCCTCGGCCGCCAGGCGCCGCTGGCCGTCTGTTCCGCTGGTTAATCGCCTTTTGCTGCATAAGGAGGAACTATGATCCAGCCGCTGGTACAGGCGCGTAACGTGCAGAAAAGCTATGGTGATAACAGCGTTTTAAAAGGCATCGATCTCGACGTCATGCCCGGTGAAGTTGTGGTGATTTTGGGGCCTTCAGGCTCGGGAAAATCAACTTTTTTACGCTGTATCAATCACCTGGAAGAGATGAGTGCCGGGTCGATTATGGTTAACGATCGGCAAATTGGCTACGAATTAAAAAAAGGACGGCTGCAACGCCTTTCGGCGCGGAAAATAGCCCGGCAGCGCCAGGAGATTGGCATGGTTTTTCAACAGTTCAATCTCTACCCCCATCTGACCGTACTGCAAAATATTATTGAAGCGCCAACGGGCGTGCACAAACAGTCGCGTTCGGCCGCGGTAGAGTATGCCACCGAGCTGCTGGCAACGGTGGGCTTGAGTGATAAAGCGCATGCCTGGCCTCGTCATCTTTCCGGCGGCCAGCAGCAGCGCGTGGCTATCGCCAGGGCGTTAGCTATCCGGCCAAAGCTGATGCTGTTTGACGAACCCACCTCCGCGCTCGATCCGGAACTGGTTGGCGAAGTACTGGCAACCATGCGAACTCTTGCCGAACAAGGTTTGACGATGATAGTGGTGACTCACGAAATTGGCTTTGCCCGCGAAGCGGCCGATCGGGTCGTTTTTATGGACGGAGGCGTGGTGGTAGAGCAGGGGCCGCCGGAAGAGGTACTGGTTAATCCGCAGCATCCGCGATTTCAGGCTTTTCTGCGCCGGTTTATCTGATATCATTCTGCGAAGCGCTGTGCAGATCTTACTCTGTTACAGGTTGCGGTTGTATTGACCAACGATCTGCGCGTTAATACACTTTATGGTTATTGACCTTTAACGGTCCGGTTAAAAAAGAAGGTGTGTATGGAAGGTATCAGTATTGCCAAACTGCTGATCATTGGTGCTCTGATTGTATTGCTGTTCGGAACCAACAAGTTACGCTCTCTGGGCGGTGATTTAGGGTCGGCTATCAAAGGCTTTAAAAAAGCGATGAGCGATGACGACACCTCCGCGAAAAAAGCGCCTGTCGCTGAAGAGAAACCGGCTGAACAGGTTGCTCACAAAGAGTAATTTCCCGCGAGAAGCGATAAAAAAACGGATGACCTGGTCATCCGTTTTTTGTATCTGTTGCAGAAATGTAATTTTTTATTTCACTTCCAGGCCTTTTGCCTGCATATCCGCATGATAGGAAGAGCGTACGAACGGGCCGCAGGCCGCGTGGGTAAAGCCCATTTCCATCGCCGCCTCTTTCATTTCGTCAAATTCGGCCGGACTTACGTAGCGCTGCACCGGTAAATGGTGACGGCTTGGCTGGAGATACTGACCCAGCGTCAGCATGGTCACGCCGTGACGACGCAGATCGCGCATGACTTCAACGATTTCAGCGTTGGTTTCGCCCAGGCCCACCATCAGGCCAGATTTGGTCGGGATTTCCGGATGCGCTTCTTTAAAACGCTCCAGCAGCTTCAGCGACCACTCGTAGTTAGCGCCGGGACGGACCTGGCGATAGACGCGCGGCACGTTTTCCAGGTTGTGGTTAAACACGTCCGGCGGCGTGGCGTTAAGGATTTCCAGCGCGCGATCCATACGACCACGGAAGTCCGGCACCAGCGTTTCGATTTTTATCGTCGGGCTTTTTGCACGGATGGCGGTAATACAGTCCGCAAAATGCTGAGCGCCACCGTCACGCAAATCATCGCGATCCACAGAAGTGATAACCACATAACGCAGGCCCATATCGGCAATGGTCTGTGCCAGTTTTTCCGGCTCGTTAGCGTCAGGCTGTACGGGACGGCCATGCGCCACGTCACAGAACGGGCAGCGGCGGGTACAGATAGCGCCGAGGATCATAAAAGTGGCGGTGCCGTGGTTAAAGCATTCTGCAAGGTTAGGGCAGGAAGCCTCTTCACAGACGGAGTGCAGACCGTTTTTACGCATTGCGGCTTTGATGCCCTGAATGCGGCTGGAGTCGGCAGGGAGCTTGATCTTCATCCACTCCGGCTTACGTAAAATCTCGGTACGCTCGGTGACCACGGTTTTTACCGGGATCAGCGCCATCTTATCTGCGTCGCGGTATTTTACGCCGCGTTCCATCTGAATCGGTTTACTCATAATCTTGCAATTTCCAGGTTGGCGTGCGCTAGTCAGCCGCAAAAGAGCCGCGTGATCAATTTTTTTTGATAAAAGCGAAAAAATTATATCACCTTGCACCGCGAGTTTCAGCCGGGCCGACGGAGAAAATGTGACGAAATTGTAAAGTTAAGGTTGAGCCTGCGGCGTAAGCCAGTGTAGCGAGGTGATATCCAGCAGGTGCGCAAAGTGTTTTATCAGCAGCGGCTGCACATCGGCCAGCGTTACGCCGGGATGAAAAGCGCTGAGCTGGGTCATTTCAAGACCGGCATAGCCACAGGGATTGATACGTAAAAAAGGCGCGAGGTCCATATTTACATTGAGGGCCAGACCGTGAAAAGAGCTGCCGTTGCGGATCCGCAAACCAAGCGAGCAGATTTTTTTGCCGTCCACGTAAACGCCGGGCGCATCGGCTCTGGCTGCGGCGGTAACGTTAAAATGGGCCAGCGTATCGATAACCGTTTGTTCAATCGCGGTGACCAGCTGGCGCACGCCGATTTTGCGGCGCTTCAGATTAAGCAGGACATACATTACCTGCTGGCCAGGCCCGTGGTAGGTAACCTGGCCGCCGCGATCGCTCTGCATAACCGGAATATCACCAGGCATCAGCAAGTGCTCCGCCTTACCCGCCTGGCCCTGGGTGAAGACGGGCGGATGTTCAACCAGCCAGATTTCGTCAGGCGTCTCTTCACCGCGCTGATTGGTAAAGTCGTGCATGGCCTGAGAAACGGGCCCCCAGGGCTGTAGCCCCAGCTGGCGAATAAGTAGGGTATCCTGATGCATAGCTGTTCCGGTCAGTTTTACAGCACCATACGGACGATTTCTATTTTGCCCAGCTCTTCATACAGCGTTTCCACCTGCTCAATGTGGGTAGCCGTAATGGTGATAGAAACCGAGTGGTAGTTGCCTTTGCTGCTGGGTTTGACATCCGGAGAGTAGTCGCCCGGCGCATGACGCTGAACAACTTCAACTACTTGATCAACCAGCTCTGGCTGTGCCAGACCCATCACTTTATAGGTGAAAGGCGTAGGAAATTCGAGCAGTTCTTTAAGGTTGGTTTTCATAATGGCTCCGGTAAAGCTAAAACAAAGACTCCCGCCGCAGCGGGAGCCTGGATATAAATTCAATATGGGGCGCATTAAGACCGAAATCAAGCGCCCGTTGGCGGCTTAGCCGAACCAGTGATGGAACATCAGCTTGATGTAGTCAACGATGCGGCCAAAGAAACCGCCTTCCGGCATATCGTTCAGCACCACCAGCGGATGCTGCTCGATGGTTTTGCCATCCAGCTGGAAGTTAATAGTGCCGACAACCTGGTTTTTCGCCAGCGGTGCATGCAGTTCGGTATTGCTCAGCGTATAGCTGGCTTTCAGATCTTTCATGCGGCCGCGAGGGATGGTCAGGTAAACATCCTTCTGAACGCCAAGCTGAACGCGATCGCTGTTGCCGAACCAGACCGGCTCAGAAGCAAACTCTTTACCTGCTTTCAACGGCGCAACGGTTTCAAAGAAGCGGAAGCCCCAGGTCAGCAGCTTTTTGCTTTCGGTTTCACGGCCTTTATAGGTGTGGCCGCCCATCACTGCCGAGATCAAACGCATCTGGCCTTCGGTTGCCGAGGCGACCAGGTTATAGCCCGCCGATTCGGTGTGGCCGGTTTTGATGCCGTCAACGTGCAGGCTGGTGTCCCACAGCAGACCGTTACGGTTGGTCTGGCGAATGTTGTTAAAGGTAAAATCTTTTTCTTTATAAACGGCGTATTCATCCGGCACGTCACGGATCAGCGCCTGGCCAATCAGCGCCATATCGCGCGCCGAGCTGTACTGGCCATCCGCGTCAAGGCCGTGTACGGTCTGGAAGTGGGTGTTTTGCAGGCCAATCGCCTTAACATAGTTGTTCATCAGGCCGACGAAAGCGTCCTGGCTGCCCGCGACGTAATCCGCCATCGCTACGCAAGCGTCGTTACCTGACTGCAACACGATGCCGCGAGTCAGCTGGGAAACCGGTACGCGATCGCCCGGTTTCAGAAACATCAGCGAAGAACCTTTAAACACCGGGTTGCCGGTAGCCCAGGCATCTTTACCTACGGTGACCACGTCGTCCTGGTGAATTTTGCCTGCTTTTACCGCCTGACCAATTACATAGCTGGTCATCATTTTAGTCAGGCTGGCCGGATCGCGGCGCGCGTCAGCGTTTTTTTCAGCCAGCACTTTGCCTGAGTTGTAGTCGATCAGGACATAGGCTTCGGCATCAATGTCCGGTACGCCGGGGATCATGGTTTTGATGTTTACATCTTCGGCATGGGCGAAGGTAGTGAGGCTAAGGGCAATCAGCGAACCAGCCGCCAGACGTTTAAGCTGTTGGGAAGAGGTCAGAATATTCATGTTGGGGACGACAACATCCATGGCTAAGTTAAAAAAAGTGACTCACTATAGCAAATGCGTTTCTGCCCGGCATCCGTCTTTACCTGCCGGAACGGCGTGGCGCAGACGGATTTCCGGACATCGGTCACATTTTACCAGACGCTGTGGTCACGAAAGAGGTAAGGCTGGCTTCGCTGGAAAGACGCTGCTGTAGCGCAGCGGCCTGTTGGCGCGAGGTAAAGTGGCCCAGCTGGACGCGATAAACGTTGCCGCGTGCGTCAACGCTTCCCGGTACGCCAAACTTTTTACTCAACGACGTCATCAGCTGTTGCGCTCGCGTTGCGTCGCTCAGCGCACCGGCCTGCACAACGTAAACCGTACCGCCTGTGGCCGCGACTGGCGCAGCAGCAACGGGCGCTGGAGCAGCAACGGGCGCTGCGGTTTGCGGAGCCGCTACGGGAGCGGGTTCCGGCTCGTTACCTTCCAGCACGCCATTAGGCAGCGGCTGCGGTGCGCCTAAAAAGCCGCTGCTGCGTACCGGCGCGCCCATATTGTCGTCGCTGCTGAGCGTGCTGTTATCAACAGGACGGGTTGCCGGTTCGGCTGGCGTTGCAACAGGCTGCGTACTGGCTGACGAGGAGTCCACGGCAGCGGCCCCCATCGTTACCATACCGCCGCTGAGATCGGGACGCGGCGGCAGGGCATAGTTCTGTTTCGCTACCGTGGTCCCAATAGTACCGGGGCCGGACAGCGAGCCGTCTGGCGCGACCTTAATATAGTCCACTTTTACGCGGCTATTATTGGAGATATTCAGGCGATCGCCGGCCGCTTTTGAGAGATCGATAATGCGGCCTGGCTTATAAGGCCCGCGATCGTTAACGCGCACCACTATCTGGCGGCCGTTGGCGAGGTTAGTCACGCGTACGTAAGCGGGCAGAGGCAGCGTTGGATGAGCGGCGGTCAACGCCTGCGAATCGTACGTCTCGCCAATGGCGGTACGCGTACCGTCCGCTTCTTCGCCATACCAGCTTGCCAGCCCGGTTTCGCTAAAGTTATCCGGGTTTTTCACAATGCGGTAGTTCTGGCCGTTAACCCGATAATCCTGGTTGGCATTCGGGCTAAGGGGTTCGTAGCGCGGCTCCACGCCGCCAATTTCCACTACGGGACCGTTATAGGCCTGCTGTTGGGTAACAGGCGCCTGCTGTTGTTCAGTAGTACAGCCAGCCAGCAGTGCCGCCGTCAGGCCAATCCAGAGCCAATCCTTACGCATATAAGCCTCTTAAACGCTTTTTGACAACAGTTTACGGTGGGTGTGAATCGACATGATAATGCCAAATCCGGCCATCAGGACGATAAGGGCGGAGCCGCCATAGCTGACCAGCGGCAGCGGGACGCCAACCACCGGTAATATACCGCTGACCATACCAATATTCACAAAAACATACACAAAGAAAATCAACATCAGGCCGCCTGCCATGACTCTGCCGAAGGTGGTTTGCGCCCGCGCCGCCATTAGTAGGCCGCGCATGATCACCAGAATATAAAGCACCAGCAGCACCAGGACGCCCACCAGACCAAGCTCTTCGGCCAGCACGGCAAAGATAAAGTCCGTATGGCGTTCGGGTAAGAACTCCAGCTGCGATTGCGTGCCGTGCAGCCAGCCTTTGCCGCGCAGGCCGCCGGAGCCGATGGCAATTTTGGACTGGATAATATGATAGCCTGCGCCCAGCGGGTCGCTTTCCGGATCAAGCAGCATCATCACGCGGTCGCGCTGGTAATCATGCATTAAAAAGAACCAGAGTACCGGGACAAAAGCCGCAACCAGCAGCACCGCGACCAGAATCAGCTTCCAGCTCATACCGGAAAGAAACAGCACAAACAGCCCGGAAGCCGCAATCAGGATGGCCGTGCCGAGGTCGGGCTGCGCGGCGACCAGTAGCGTAGGCATAAAAATCAGCACCAGCGCGATGGCGGTATTTTTTAACGTCGGGGGGCAGATGTCGCGGTTAATAAAGCGTGCGACCATCAGCGGCACGGCGATTTTCGCTATTTCCGAAGGCTGAAAGCGCACGATGCCCAAATCCAGCCAGCGCTGCGCGCCTTTACTGATGTGGCCAAAGGCATCAACGGCCACCAGCAGCACCACGCAAAGAATATAAAGATAGGGTGCCCAGCCTTCATATACGCGCGGCGGGATCTGCGCCATGACCAGCATAATAACGATACCCATCGCTATCTGGCCCAGCTTGCGCTCCATCATGCCCGGATCCTGGCCGCTGGCGCTCCAGATCACCAGCGCGCTGTAGACCAGCAGGGCAGAGATTAAAATAAAAAAGGTGGGATCGACGTGGATTCTCGTCCAGATAGTGCTTTTCTGATGACGATCGTTCATGGTTATTCGCCTTCGTAGCCAGACGGCACCGGGGCGGCGTCTGGCAGGTTAGTATTGTTGTCCCCGAGCATAATGTGATCGAGGATTTGACGCATGATGGTGCCGACTGCCGGACCGGCGCCGCCGTTTTCCAGGATCATCGCCACCGCCACGCGCGGCTTGTCATAGGGCGCGAAAGCGGTCATCAGCTTGTGGTCACGCAGCAGCGCGGAAATTTTATGGGCGTTATAGGTTTCGTTCTCTTTCAGACCAAATACCTGAGCCGTACCTGACTTGGCGGCGATTTTATACGGCGCGTCAGCAAAGCTTTTGCGCGCCGTCCCGTTTGGGCGGTTTGCTACGCCGTACATACCGTCTTTGGCAATTTCCCAGTTACCGGAATGAATGTCGGCCACGGGCGGAATGTCGGGCTGTTTCCAGGGCACTCTGACGTTGTTTAGCGCGTTGGACATCATCAAATGCGGCGTACGCACCACGCCGTCGTTAATCAGAATCATCATCGCTTTATTCATCTGCACCGGGGTAGCCGTCCAGTAACCCTGGCCGATGCCGACCGGAATGGTGTCGCCCTGATACCAAGGTTTTTTAAAGCGCTTCATCTTCCATTCGCGAGTAGGCATATTGCCTGCGGTCTCTTCCACCAGATCGATCCCGGAAAGATGGCCATAGCCAAATTTGCCCATCCATTCGGAAAGGCGATCGATGCCCATGTCATAGGCGACCTGATAGAAAAAGGTATCGGCCGACTCTTCCAGCGACTTCGTGACGTTCAGATGGCCGTGCCCCCAGTGTTTCCAGTCGCGAAACCGCTTTTCAGAGCCGGGAAGCTGCCACCAGCCGGGATCGAACAGGCTGGTGTTCTTGTTAATCACCCCGGCAGAGAGGGCGGAAACGGCAATATAAGGCTTCACCGTAGAGGCGGGCGGGTAGGCGCCCTGGGTCGCGCGGTTAATCAGCGGCCGGTCAGGATCTTTCAGCAGCTGGCTATAGTCCTTACTGCTAATACCGTCGACAAACAGGTTCGGATCGTAGCTTGGCATGGAAACCATGGCCAGGATTTCGCCGTTGCGCGGGTCGGTTACCACCACGGCGGCGCGGCTACCGGCCAGCAGCGTTTCGATATACTGCTGCAGTTTAAGGTCGATGGTGAGCCAGATATCCTGGCCGGCCTGCGGCGGCTGCTCGTGCAGCTGTCGGATAACGCGGCCGCGGTTATTAACCTCTACCTCTTCGTAGCCGGTTTTGCCGTGCAGTAAATCTTCGTAATAGCGTTCGATGCCCAGCTTGCCGATATCGTGCGTGGCCGCGTAGTTCGGCCATTTGCCTGCTTTATCCAGCCGGTCAACGTCGCGATCGTTGATTTTAGAAACGTAGCCAAGCACGTGGGTCAGGGCAGAGCTGTAGGGATAGTAGCGGCGCTGGTAGCCCTTTACCTCTACGCCGGGAAAGGCGTACTGGTTGACGGCAAAACGGGCAACCTGCACTTCATTCAGGCCGGTTTTAAGCGGAATAGAGGTAAAGCGGCGCGAGCGCTTGCGCTCTTTTTCAAAAGCGACAATATCTTCGTCGGTCAAATCGACCACCGACCGTAGCGCCAGCAGCGTTTTTTCCAGGCTTTCGACCTTTTCCGGCACCAGCTCAATCTGGTAAATGGTGCGGTTTAGCGCCAGCGGCGTGCCGTTGCGGTCAAAGATAATGCCGCGGCTGGGCGCGACGGGCACCAGCTTGATGCGGTTCTCATTGGAACGGGTACTGTAATCGGTATAGCGAATAATTTGCAGATGGTAGAGGTTAGCGATCAGCACGCCGGAAAGCAGTAAGATGCCGAAAAAAGCGATCATTGCCCGCCGAACAAACAGCGTCTGTTCGGCGGTATAGTCACGAAAGGCGTTACGTTGTAATTTCATCCGCTGCTTTAATCTGTCCCGTTAAGCTCTATTCGCGATGGTAAGGATGGTTGGTCGTAATACTCCATGCCCGATAAAGGCTCTCGGCCACCAGCACGCGTACCAGCGGATGAGGCAGGGTCAGCGCGGAGAGCGACCAGCTCTGCTCGGCTGCCGCTTTGCAGGCCGGTGCCAGTCCTTCCGGGCCGCCGATCAGCAGGCTGACATCGCGGCCATCCTGCTTCCAGCGCTCCAGCTGCGTAGCCAGCTGCGGGGTTTCCCACGGCTGGCCCGGAATATCCAGCGTGACGATGCGGTTGCCTTTACCCGTGGCGGCCAGCATCGCTTCGCCTTCTTTTTCCAGAATGCGTTTAATGTCGGCGTTTTTTCCGCGCTTGCCGGCCGGCACTTCGGTCAGCTCAAACGGCATATCCTTGGGAAAACGACGCAGGTATTCCAGAAATCCGGTTTGCACCCAATCCGGCATTTTGGTGCCGACGGCGACCAGCTGCAGCTTCACTCGTTAACTCCAGAGTTTTTCGAGTTCGTAGAGGCGGCGGCTCTCTTCCTGCATGACGTGCACAATAACATCGCCGAGGTCGACCACAACCCAATCAGCGGCTGCTTTGCCATCAACGCCGAGCGGCTTCAGGCCCGCGGCGCGCGATTCCTGCACGACGTGATCGGCGATAGACGCCACGTGACGCGTGGAGGTGCCGGTACAGATAATCATGCAGTCGGTAATACTGGATTTGCCCTGTACGTTAACAGACACAATATCCTGGCCTTTCAGGTCATCGATTTTATCAATGACAAATTCCTGGAGTGCTTGACCTTGCAAAAGGTTCCCCTCTGAATACGGTTAGAACGAGATGGTTTTCCGCCAGGCGGAAAGACTATTATCCCATGTCGGCGCGGAAGATCCACGATCCTGTACTGAATAATTGTGAGCTGATGTCGCTGCTCGCTAAAAATCCTGGCAGCGGAGGATAACAGCCCCGGCCTGAGAGTCAATGGCGGCGGCGCTTCCTTTACTTTAGAAAAAGAGTGAATACGCGGGCAGGAGGTAAAGCGGAAGAGAGGATTACCTCTTCCGCTGGCGTTAACTATTTATCGGTAATAACCAGGTCAGGGAAATGCGCTTTTACGCATTCGGCATAATCGCCCTTTTTAAATGCGCTATAAGGTGTCTGATAACCCACCAGTTTACAGGCATAGCTCTTGCCGCCAGGATTTTGCGCGCTGTAGTCCCAGTTCTCTTCCCAGTAGATGGGTAATGCGCCGGCACCGCCTTCCGCAAACTGTTTCATATTTTTACAGCCCAGCACTTCACCCTCGGCAATCGGTACATTCAGCTCTTTGGCAAAAGCTTCGTAGTATTTAATACGGTTGAGTGACTGAGCCACCTCGACACTGCCGCCGCACTCGACGCCGCCGTTGATAATCTGCGTGGTCACGCCAAAGCCAGGCACCAGGCCATCCGCTTTATCCTGTGCGTTAGGCTGCCATGTTCCATCAATAACAAACTGCATGCTGGGTTTCGGCGGCTGCGGATAGATATAGAAGAAGATGGCGCTGGCCAGGTTCAGCCACGTATCGGCTACCAGTTCTGGTTTATCAAGCAGCACGCGCACGTCGCCATACATCGCCTCTGAGAACGGGCCATAGTTGTAGTTGTAGCTAAGCTGCTTGGCACCACGGCCAAAATAGCTCAGATAGCGGCCTTCTTTATCCTTGCCGCACGGCCAGGCTTTGCCCTGCCAGGTATCCGGATTACATTCGCCGTTGTAGCCGTTCGGCTGGCCTTCAACCCAGCCCATCTCACGTACCCAGTGCAGGCCCTGACGCCATTCAGGCACGTCGCCATGAACATTGTGTTCGCCGGTTTCCTGGGAAAAGTGCGCAAACATGGTTGCCAGCGTTTTGCGGCAGATCTGATCTGCATCACGACCGTCGGTATAGTCGCCGCAAAGACGAGGGAATTTACCCACGGCCTTCAGGAAATTATCGTAGGTATAGGCGGCGTCGCGGCGTGGGAACAGATAGTCCCAGCGTGCGGCATCAATAATTTTTTCCACGCGCTGCACGTTGGACGGATTATCTTTTGCGCCAGCGGTAATTTTTTCTACCCGGTCGTTGTCCAGCGTGGCAATAGAAGCGATGACTTCGCTCATCAGGCCACCGCTGGTCAACTGCGTTTCTGCTTTTTCCAACTCGCTGCGGGAGAGCTTCATCGTGGCTTCTGGCTGACTGCCGTCGGCATCATCGCTGCCGTTGCCGGTATAGAGAGACCAGGCAGATGCCCAGCCGTGGCCAACGCCAGGCTCATAGGCCAGCGCGCTGCCGCTACACCAGGCCGCGACCCCTTCTTTACAGATATAATCTTTGCCGGCGTTGCTGACGATATCGCCTGATTTATAAGCCGTGCCTGCTACGTAAGGCGGGTAGTCGGACGGGGTTACATCCGGTACCGGATCGGGTTCCGGTGTAACGTCGGGGGTCGGCTGCGGCGTCACATCTGACTCATTGTCAGGCGTGCCGTTGTCCTGCACCAGCTCCCACGGCGTTTCCCATGGATTAGCGACTATTGCATCCGGACGCTGGCCTTCGCCCACCCACCATTTGGCGTGATAAGTTTTACCGTCCAGCGTGACGTAAGATCCTGCGGGATAAGTTTGCTGTGGGTTATACAGGTCGTGAGCAAAAGCATTACAGGAAATGGCTATACAGCTGGCAAGCAGTAATTTTTTTATACATCTTTTTTTTCGTTCAATCTTCATTGTATTAGTCCCAAACTGAGGTCTGATTTTAATAAAAGCGCGGTTATTTTTTATTGGCAGGCGACAGGCGGGATTTTAAACAGGGAATATCTGCACGGGAAATTATTAATAATTAATTTACGGTGCTATTAATATGAATAAGAAGAGATAAGATTAATCTTGATGGCTGTTTTTGTTGCGGGGGATTTATTAAATTTCTTGCGGTAAATAAAGCTTCTGTTGATCAATCCAGCGAATAACCGAGGCGGGCAGCAAATTATCACAGGGAAGTCCGGCATGGCGACGCGTGCGGATTTCCGTGGCGGAGATGGGCCAGAGAGCGGTTTCCGCCAGGAAAACCGAACCGGCAGGTTGCTGATGCAGTTGAGATATATTTTTTGTCCGATGGCTATCCAGCCAGCGCTGCTGTTCTGGCGTTGCCATTTCTTCCGCATAGCCAGGGCGTTTACAGACCAGCAAATGGCAATAATCGAGCAGCTCCTGCCAGCGATGCCATTTATGTAGCGTCAGCAAAGAATCCTGGCCGATAATAAAACCTAGCGGCTGCTGCTTACCGCGTTCACGACGAATATCAATTAAGGTTTCAATCGTCCATGAAGGCGTCTGGCGATTAAGTTCGCGCTGGTCAATATTAAAAAGCGGATGGTCAGCTATCGCCAGTGAAATCATTTTCACCCGCTGAGCAGGGGAGGCTTCCGGCTGTGGACGATGCGGCGGCACGTTATTTGGCAGCAGCGTTACCTGCTGAAGATTAAGCTGCGCGGCCAGCGCTTCAACGGGACGAAGATGCCCAAAGTGAATGGGATCAAAGGTGCCGCCAAACAGGGCCTGTAGTGCTGGTGTTTCAGACATCGCAAAACGTCTCCGGGAAAGTCTGGCTACAGAGCAGCAGCGACAGGGTTTCCAGCTCTGCCCAGACGGTCTGGCCATAGTCTTGCTTCAGGCTAAGTTCGATGCGGGTAAGCAGACGAATCGCCTGTGCCAGCTGCTTTGCAGAAAGCCGCTGTAGTGCCTGGGTAAACAGCGGACGCCGGTTCTGCCAGACGCGCTGCTGGTCGAACAGCGTGCGCAAGGGGGTCTTGACCGTTTGCCGCTGCAACGCCAGTAAAGTCAGCAGCTCTCTTTGCAGCGTACGCAGCAAGATGACCGGCTCGTTTTCTTCCGCTTTTATCTGCTGCAAAATATGCCGGGCGCGCTTGCTTTTGCCGGCCAGCAGCGCATCCACCCAGTGAAAAGGCGTAAAGTGAGCGGCATCGTTAACCGCCTGCTCCACTCTGGGCAACGTCAGCTTGCCGTCCGGCCAGAGCAGTGAAAGGCGCTCGAGCGCCTGCGACAGCGCCAGCAGGTTGCCCTCATAGCAGTAACACAGCAGCTGTACCGCCGCGTCGTCCACCACCAGCTTCATGCTTTTGGCTCGCGTTGTTACCCAACGAGGAAGCTGCGCCTGCTCCGGCGTCTGGCAAGGCACCAGCACCGCATCGGCGGAAAGGGCTTTAAACCAGGCGCTGTTTTCCTGCGCTTTGGTCAATTTGGGCGCGCGCAGCAGCAGCAGGATATCCTGATGCAGCAGCGTAGAAAGCATAAGCAGTCGCTCTGCTATCGCCACGTTAGGGCCGTTTTCCGGCAGCAGGAGCGTTAGCGTCTGTCGGCTGGCGAAGAGGCTGAGCGCCTGACAGGTAGAAAAAACGGCGTCCCAGTCGGTGTGTTGATCGACTGCGACGTTAAAATGTTCGATAAAGCCCTGTTGCTGTGCGCTGGCGCGCACGGCGTCCTGGGATTCCTGCAGCAGCAACGGCTCGTTGCCGCTCAGGATATAGCAGGCGCGCAGCCCCTCGCGGAGCTGCGCGGCAAGCTGTTCAGGATAGATCCTGATCATCTGGTGTAGGAGTTGTCAGGCAGGACAGAGCGCGGCGAAGTCTGATCGATAGCCGCTGGCGTACCGCCCAGGGTATCGATTGAACTGTCTTTCTCTGCCGCGTGCACGGTCAGCAGCTTACGTACCAGCTGTTGCGCTGCCTGAGTACGCATTTCGCTAATGATAATGTCCTGCTCGGAGTCTTTCGCCAGCGCGGCCAGCGGGTTATCGAAGAATGAACGATAAACCGTGGCGCTGAGCGGATAGATACCTTTATTTGGGATCAGTACCTGTGCGTTAACCGTCATCACCAGAGAGTACTCTGCGGTTTTACCGTCCTGGAAGATCGAAGCGGTATCACGTCCCTGCGTTTCCCCGCCCAGACGCAGCGAAGGTACATCTTTGCGCAGGCCTGGCTTTTCCAGAATGGTGACGTTGTTCAAACGCAGCTGCTCGCGAACGGCACGCGCCAGCGGTCCGTTCGGATCGCCCGTGTCCACAATCATCGTTTTCATTTCTGCCGGCACTGACGTGGTGCCGCGCAGATGATAGCCGCAGCCGGCGGTGAGCAGCGTTAGCCCAACCACCAGCAGAGAGATAATTTGTCGCACTCTTCCTCCTGACATTAACCTACAACCAGGTTAAGCAGCTTGCCTTGAACGTAAATCACTTTACGGATAGTCACGCCGTCCAGATATTTAGCCACCAGATGTTCCTGGGCAGCACGCGCCTGAACCTGCTCATGGGTCGCATCCGCCGGGACGGTGATCTTACCGCGAACTTTGCCGTTTACCTGCACAACGACCAGCAGAGAATCTTCGACCATAGCCGCATCATCAGCTTGTGGCCAGGCAGCGTTATCCACTTCACCTTCGCCGTTCAGCGCTTCCCACAGGGTAAAGCAGGCGTGCGGCGTAAACGGATAAAGCATGCGTACCACGGCCAGCAGCGCTTCGTGCATTAACGCGCGATCCTGCTCGCTTTCCTGTGGCGCACGCGCCAGCTTGTTCATCAGCTCCATAATTGCCGCAATCGCGGTATTAAAGGTCTGACGACGGCCAATATCGTCGGAAACTTTGGCAATGGTTTTGTGCAGATCGCGACGCAGCGACTTCTGTTCGTCGTTAAGGCTCTCTACGTCCAACGTGCCAGCCGGGCCTTTTACCGTGTGTTCGAAGACCAGTTTCCATACGCGCTTCAGGAAGCGGTTAGCGCCTTCCACACCGGATTCCTGCCACTCCAGCGTCATTTCCGCCGGGGAAGCAAACATCATAAACAGACGGACGGTATCCGCGCCGTAGCGTTCAACCATAACCTGTGGGTCGATGCCGTTGTTTTTCGACTTCGACATTTTGCTCATGCCCGCGTAAACCAGCTCGTGGCCCGCTGCATCAGAGGCTTTCACGATACGGCCTTTCTCGTCACGCTCGACGGTGACGTCAACCGGAGAAACCCAGTTGCGTTCGCCGTTGGCGCCCAGATAGTAGAAGGCATCTGCCAGTACCATACCCTGGCACAGCAGGCGCTTAGCCGGCTCGTTTGACGTTACCAGGCCAGCGTCACGCAGCAGCTTGTGGAAGAAGCGGAAGTAGAGCAGGTGCATAATTGCATGCTCAATGCCGCCAACATACTGATCCACCGGCAGCCAGTAGTTTGCTGCAGCGGGATCCAGCATGCCTTTATCAAAGTCCGGGCAGGTATAGCGGGCGTAGTACCAGGAAGACTCCATAAAGGTGTCAAAGGTGTCGGTTTCACGCAGCGCAGGCTGGCCGTTAACGGTGGTTTTGGCCCACTCCGGGTCGGCTTTAATCGGGCTGGTGATGCCGTCCATGACTACGTCTTCCGGCAGGATCACTGGCAGCTGGTCTTCGGGTGTTGGCATGACCGTACCATCTTCCAGCGTCACCATTGGAATTGGCGCGCCCCAGTAACGCTGACGGGAAACCCCCCAGTCGCGCAGGCGATAGTTAACTTTACGTTCGCCAACACCCTTATCGGCCAGCGCCTGGGCAATGGCGTTAAAACCGGCTTCGTGATCCAGTCCGCTGAACTCGCCAGAGTTGAACAGGGTACCTTTATCGGTCATTGCAGCGCTGCTGACGTCCGGCTCGCTGCCGTCCAGGTTCAGCACAACAGGTTTGATTTCCAGCTGATATTTTTGGGCGAATTCCCAGTCGCGCTGGTCGTGCGCCGGAACCGCCATTACCGCACCGGTGCCGTATTCCATCAGAACAAAGTTAGCCACCCAAACCGGTACCTTATCGCCCGTCAGCGGATGGACAGCAAACAGGCCGGTGGCCATGCCTTTCTTCTCCATCGTCGCCATTTCGGCTTCGGCAACTTTGGTGTTGCGGCATTCCGCTATAAAGTCCGCCAGCGCCGGATTGTTTACCGAGGCCTGAATAGCCAGCGGATGTCCGGCCGCTACCGCCAGGTAAGTCGCGCCCATAAACGTATCCGGACGCGTAGTGTAAACGGTCAGTTTTTCTTCGCTGGCGTCGACGTCAAAGGTAATCTCCACGCCTTCCGAACGGCCAATCCAGTTACGCTGCATGGTTTTGACCTGCTCGGGCCAGCTTTCCAGCGTATCCAGATCGTTTAACAGTTCATCGGCGTAGTCGGTGATTTTGACAAACCACTGTGGGATCTCTTTACGCTCAACCTGCGTGTCGCAGCGCCAGCAGCAGCCGTCGATAACCTGTTCGTTAGCCAGTACGGTCTGGTCGTGCGGGCACCAGTTAACGGCAGACGTTTTCTTATAAACCAGGCCTTTTTCATACAGTCGGGTAAAGAACCACTGCTCCCAGCGATAGTATTCCGGCTGGCAGGTAGCCAGCTCGCGGCTCCAGTCATAGCCAAACCCCAGCAGCTTAAGCTGGTTTTTCATGTAGGCGATGTTGTCGTAGGTCCACGGCGCAGGCGCGGTGTTGTTTTTTACCGCAGCGCCTTCCGCAGGCAGGCCGAAAGCATCCCAGCCAATTGGCTGCAGCACGTTTTTGCCCAGCATGCGCTGATAGCGCGAAATAACATCACCGATGGTGTAGTTACGCACGTGGCCCATATGTAGGCGGCCAGAAGGATAGGGCAGCATGGAGAGGCAGTAATACTTCTCTTTACCTTCCTCCTCGGTGACTTTAAAGGTTTGCTTCTCGTCCCAGTGTTGTTGCACACGGGATTCTATCTCTTCCGGGCGATATTGCTCTTGCATGGCAGCCAGTGGTCCTTTTTAAAGAGCGCCAGGCTCTTTTCGGGTTCGTTTAGATCCGCATAGCATAGCTGATTCGCCCCCGGCGCAACAACAGTAACCGCCCTGGCAGCGGGCATTTCTCTGCAAGCTGGAAGATGGCAGGCAAATTTTGCCGTCATCCCGCTGCAATAATGCGAACAGAGCTAAACTGAAGACAGCTTATATCGGGACCTTCAGGAGAAAAAATGAACAAGGTGGCTCAGTACTATCGTGAACTGGTTTCTTCTTTGACAGAGAGAATTAATAAAGGCGAGCATGATATTGATGCGCTGGTCGAAAGCGCCAGGCAGCGGATGAATAATCGCGGCGAGCTTACCCGTAGCCAGATAGATGATGTCACCCGGGCCGTACGACGAGATCTTGAAGAGTTCGCCCGCAGCTATACGGAAAATGAAGATGATGCTGGCGACAGCGTTTTTCTACGCGTGATCCGTCAAAGCGTCTGGAAGGAGCTGGCGGATATTACCGATAAAAGCCAGCTGGAATGGCGTGAGGTTTTCCAGGATCTTAACCATCATGGTGTTTATCAAAGTGGCGAAGTTGTCGGCCTGGGTAACCTGGTCTGCGAAAAATGCCGGTTTACCCGCGCCATCTATACGCCAGAAGCGCTGACGCGCTGTCCTGAATGCGGTAACGATCAGTTTCAGCGCGTGCCTTTCGAGCCTTAGGCGCGGCGGCAATCCGGCACAAAGATAAAGGCGCAACGCGAGCGCCCGCTACAGTAGCGGGTGCCTGGCTATAAAGGGCAGCTATCCAGCCACAGCATTTTGTGCTGGCTAAAGCTAACCCGATAAGTTTTCAGCTTTGGCACTTTTATCCAGTTAGCCGCCGCATTTAACTTTTCAAAAAGAGCACCGGTCGTGTTTTCCATTATATAACAATCAGGAATCTGATGTTCTTTTACCAGCGTGTCTAAGAATAAATAGGGGCCGGTAAGATGTAGCGTTGAATTAAAGCGCATATTTGTTTTGCCGTATAGCCAGCTGTAATCATTCTTCATATTAAAATTTTCTTTAATTCTGAGTAAAAGATCCTTAACGATTTCCGAACCGGCAGGAGCAGCGAGGATAGCGTTGCTAATAGCATCATTAGCAAAGCTTTTTCCAGGATATCTTTCCTGATTGCCACCAATTAACAGGCCGGAAGGCGCGGTAATGTTTATCGGCAGCCTTTTGCTTTCAATTCTAAGATCGGTTTCGTCATCGATTTCGAACCCTTCTGTTGCTATCAGTTTTACATCAGCATCAAAATAAATACCGCCTTCGATATATAAAATTACCAGTCTGGCAATATCGCTGGCGCAGGCAAAGTTGGCATAGTGTCCGTGAGACTGGCGCAGGAAAAGGGAATGCAGAAAAGTAGCGCTGTTCCTTAATAAATTATCTTTATCGCTCACGTTTTTAAGACGAGGGAAAAGAGTGTTAATATTTCTCACCTGAATGTGGCTGGAGGGGAATTCATATTGCCTTGCGGTTTTCCTGAGCATGCTTATATCATCTGTCCAGATAATGATTTGATAACTTTTGTTAACCACGCTGTTGCGAATGATATTACACAAATTCTCTAAAGATATTTCCGTTCCAATCCATATATAATGAATTTTATTAGGTATCACTGTGGCTTCTCTGGCTCGGTTAAGAAAGTAACCAATTTTACACGTAGCCCGGCATGCCGTTATCAAAAGCGTCTTAACGCTGTTTGATTTCCTTTTTAATTTTAGAGAGTTAAGAAGCGGCGAGCATTTAATAGTGCTAATAAAGGGCAGAGCATAGCGCTGCCCTTCGAGGGATTAGTGCAGGATTTTAGCCAGAAAGTCTTTTGCGCGATCGGACTGAGGATTGTTAAAGAACTCGTCCTTCGGCGAGTCTTCCACAATTTTCCCTTCATCCATAAAGATTACCCGGTTGGCGACCTTGCGGGCGAAGCCCATTTCATGGGTTACCACCATCATCGTCATGCCTTCATTGGCCAGTTCCACCATCACGTCCAGTACTTCATTAATCATTTCCGGATCGAGTGCGGAAGTAGGTTCGTCAAACAGCATGGCGACAGGATCCATACAGAGCGCGCGTGCAATAGCTACACGCTGCTGCTGGCCACCGGAAAGCTGGCCGGGATGCTTATTAGCATGGGCCGACAGCCCTACGCGCGCCAGCAGCTTGAGTCCTTTCTCCCGGGCTTCTTCCTTATTGCGCTTCAGGACTTTGACCTGCGCCAGCGTCAAATTTTCTACGATGGTTAAATGAGGAAACAGCTCAAAGTGCTGGAAAACCATGCCAACTTTGGAACGTAGCTGCGCCAGATTGGTTTTCTTATCGTTAACGGCGGTACCGTTAACGGCAATCGTGCCTTCCTGAACGGGTTCGAGGCCATTAACCGTTTTAATCAGCGTTGATTTACCGGAGCCGGAAGGGCCACATACCACCACTACTTCGCCTTTTTTCACTTCCGTAGAGCAGTCGGTCAGCACCTGAAAGTGACCATACCACTTTGAAACGTTTTTCAGGGTAATCATTTATACTGTCCTTTTTTTCTTCAAATAGCTGACCAACAGCGAAGCGCTAAGGCTGATAACAAAGTAAACCGCACCGGCAAACAGCACCATTTCGATTTCGGTGCCGTTATTGATGCCGATGGTGTCGGCGGTACGGAAGAAGTCGGCAAGGCTGAGCACGTAAACCAGCGAGGTATCCTGGAATAACACGATGCCCTGAGTAAGCAGGAGCGGCACCATCGCGCGGAACGCCTGCGGCAGAATAATCAGCTGCATGGCCTGCCACTGCGTCATGCCTAGCGCCAGCGCGGCGTTACCCTGACCGCGGGCGATACTGATAATCCCCGCGCGGATGATTTCCGCATAGTAAGCCGCCTCGAACAGAGCAAACGCCACCATTGCCGAGATCAGACGGATATCGGTTTTAGGTGAAACGCCCAGAACCTGCTGTAGAAAGCTGGGGACCACCAGGTAGAACCAGAGTAGCACCATGACCAGCGGAACAGAGCGGAACAGGTTGACGTAAAGTTTGGCGAACCAGCTAATCGGTTTGAAGCTGGACAGGCGCATTACGGCCAGTAAGGTGCCCCAGATGATGCCAAAGATGACCGCAATAACGGTGATTTTCAGCGTAATAACCATACCGTTAAGCAGATAAGGCAGGTTTGGAACAATCGTGCTCCAGTCAAATTCGTACATTATTTGCCCCCCATGCCGCCAGGCAAGCGTACTTTGCGTTCAACCAGGCTCATCAACAGCATTATCACAACGTTAATGGCGATATAGGCCAGCGTAATAGCGGTAAAAGATTCATAGGCGTGAGCCGAATAGTCCAGCAGCTTGCCGGCCTGCGCCGCCATATCGACCAGCCCGATAGTTGAGGCAATAGCGGAGTTTTTCACCAGGTTCAGCATTTCTGACGTCATCGGCGGTACGATAACCCGATAGGCGTTAGGCAAAAGCACGTAACGGTAGGTTTGCGGCAGCGTCAGGCCCATTGCCAGTCCGGCGTTCTTTTGGCCGCGCGGCAGCGACTGAATAGCGGCGCGCACCTGCTCACAGACACGAGCCGCGGTGAATAACCCCAGGCAAAGCACGGAGCAGGTGAAAAACTGAATATTGGGATCCAGTTCTGATTTAAACCAGGTACTGATGCTTTCAGGCAGCAGCTCCGGCACAACCAGATACCAGATAAAAAACTGTACGATCAACGGTACGTTACGAAACAGTTCAACATAGCAGGTGCCGATAGCCGACAGCCAGCGCTCGGGCGCGGTTCGTAAAATGCCAAACAGCGAGCCAACAAAAAAAGCAATAATCCATGCGCAAACAGAAACGGCAATCGTGACCTGAAAGCCGGACCACAGCCACCCCAGGTAGGTCGTATTGCCAAAAGGGGCCTGCTGCAGAAAGATTCCCCAGTTCCAATCAATTGACATAAGTCACTCCGGTAGAAAAAGGGTAGCAGCGCTACCCTGTCGCACCTGTTTTCGTTATTAGTTCAGCGCCTTGTCATTCGGCGTTTTGAAGGTGGCTTTCATATCTTCAGAAAGCGCAAAGTTCATGTTGAGGTTTTTAGGCGGAATAGGCTGGGTAAACCACTTATCGAACCATTTGGTCGCTTCGCCCGAGGTTTGCGCTTTGGCGATGGTTTCATCCATCAGCTGCTTGAAGCCCGTGTCGCCTTTGCGCAACATGCAGCCATAGGCCTCTTTCGACTGCGGCGTACCGACGATGACCCAGTCATCCGGCTTCTTCGCCTTGGCGCGTTCGCCGGCCAGCAGCGCGTCATCCATCATAAAGGCAACGGCACGACCGCTTTCCAGCGTGCGGAATGAATCACCATGATCTTTAGCGCTGATAATGCGCATTCCCATTTTTTGCTCGTCGTTCAGCTTATTCAGCAAAATTTCTGAAGTGGTGCCGGAAGTGACGACGACAGTTTTGCCTTTTAAGTCCGAGAAATCTTTAATCGGGCTGCCTTTTTTAACCAGCAGGCGGGTGCCGATAACAAAAATGGTGTCCGAGAACGCGGCCTGCTTCTGGCGCTCCGCGTTATTGGTCGTGGAGCCGCACTCAAAATCGTAGGTGCCGTTTTGCAGCAGCGGAATACGGTTCTGGGAGGTGATGGGCAGCATTTTCACCTGTAAATCCGGCTTGTTCAGCTTAGCTTTAATTGCCGCCACAATGGCGTTGGAATAGTCCTGTGAATAGCCCACAACTTTTTGCGAGTTATCGTAGTAGGAAAACGGCACGGAAGATTCCCGGTGTCCAACAACAATAACGCCGTTTTTAGCGATTTTATCCAGGGTTGTTTGCGGTGCGTCGTCTGCATAAGCGATAGCGGAGGACAGGCTAGCCAGTAAAAGACACAGCCCGGTTTTCCGAAATTTCATCTCCAACTCCTTCGTGGTAAAGCGCCATTACGGTGCGCTGTTTGTGATGGTGTGTTTGTCTTTGGCTTATTCTTTTAATACAGCGCAATTGCGCGCTGAACAGCCTTAACATAGCTGAATGTTAATGGTGTGAAACATTAAGATTTCAATTTTGCGAGGCCCGCCGCACCAAAAAGAGGCGTTATATTGCGCAATGCTTCACGACGGCGCAAAAGGCAGATTTTTATGGTGCATTTTTGGTTAATGACTGGCCCACATAAACAATTCAGCCCGTACGGGAAAGTATTTTGCAATCGTCATGCCAGGTTCTGAGGTAGAGCTTTGTACTGAGTAGCTTTTAAGAGGGGAGGGGTCCATTGGCGGATAAAAAAAGCGCCGATAACGGCGCCTGAAGAGAAGAAGATGTTTTACGGGGTTCGACGCCTGCGGCTACCGAGCACGGCGGCCGCGCCGAAAATCAGCGTAGCAATCCACACGCTCCAGTTACCGAAGCGGGCATAAGGCGTCAGGCCACGGGTTGGCGTAACGTCCGCAGCCAGTACGCCAGGCGCAAACTGGGGGATCATCTCTTCCGCGTCGCCGTCAGCATTGATCACTGCCGTCACGCCGTTATTGGTATCGCGCAGCAGCGGACGTCCCAGTTCAAGCGCTCGCATCCGCGCCATCTGAAAATGCTGCCACGGGCCGATTGAGTGGCCAAACCAGGCATCGTTAGAAATCGTTAGCAGGAAATCCGTATCCGGGCGGAAGTTGTCCCGCACCTGTTGTCCCAGCACGATTTCATAGCAGATAGCGGCCGTCAGTTTATAGCCGTTTACCTCCAGCTGAGGCTGTAAATAGGCCCCGCGGCTAAAGGAAGACATAGGCAAATCGAAAAACGGCGCCAGCGGGCGCAGAAGGGTTTCCAGCGGCACGAACTCGCCAAAAGGAACCAGATGGTTTTTCTGATAGCGATTGCCGCTTTCGTAGCTGTAGGGCTTTTTATCGCCCAATACCACGATGGAGTTGTAGTCGTGATAGCGATTGTTTTCCAGCCGCGAGTCGACGATACCGGTGATCAGGCCGCTGTTCTGCGAGCGTAGTTCACGATCAATAGTTTGCAAAAAAGGCTGCTGGTTTGATTCCAGATCGGGAATAGCCGATTCGGGCCAGATAATCAGCGGCGCTTTGCCGACATAGGGACGGGTCAGGCCAGTGTAGGTTTTCAGCGTGTTAAGCAGCTGGTTGGCATCCCACTTCAGCGACTGGGGAATATTGCCCTGTACCAGCGCGACGTTAACCGTGCGTTCCGGCTGCAGCTGATACCAGCTGAGCATGCGTAGCGGCCACGGAAGCAGCAGCAACGCCAGCGCGCCCACTGCCGCAATCCACTGACGTCTGGCCGCGCTATAAACGAGCAGGCCAGCAACAATTGTCAGCACAAAGGTAATGCCTTCCACGCCGACCAGCGGGCCCAGTCCTTTTAACGGGCCGTCAATCTGGCTGTAGCCAAACTGTAGCCAGGGAAAGCCGGTGAGGATCCAGCCACGCAAAAACTCGGTGATTTGCCACAGCACGGGCGCGGCGAGCGTCAGCCGTAGCAGCGAGGTTTTGGGAAACAGACGGTTCAACAGTGCGGCAAACAGCATGGTATAAAGCGACAAGTAAGCCGCCAGCAGGATCACCAAAAAGACGTTTACCGGGCCAGGCATGCCGCCAAAAGTGGCAATACTGACGTAAACCCAGTTGATGCCGCTGCCAAACAGGCCAAAGCCCCAGACGAAACCGATAGCGGTCGCCTGACGGGTGGTGCGGTTAAGCGTTAATGCCAGCAGTCCACAAAGCGCAATCAGCGCGGCGGGCCAGAAATCGTAAGGCGAAAACGCCAGGGTGCCAGAGGCACCCGTCAACAGCGCTAAAAGCAGGCGAACCCGCTGGCGCTGGTATAAAGAGGCAATAGCCATAGAGAGGTTATTCTTCCAGTATCGGTTGCGGCGAGTTTTCCGGAATTCTGACGTGAACCTGAATAATACGACGGCTGTCGGCCATGGCGATCTTAAACTGATAGCCTTCGATCTCAACGCTTTCACCGCGTGCCGGTAAGTGGCCAAACGCCTGCATTACCAGCCCGCCAATCGTATCTACTTCTTCATCGCTAAACTGCGTTTCGAAAATTTCATTAAAGTCTTCGATTGGCGTCAGGGCGCGTAGCGTATAGGTATGACGGCTCAGCTGACGGATATCGCGATCTTCTTCGTCGTCATATTCGTCTTCGATTTCGCCGACAATCAGCTCCAGAATATCTTCGATAGTCACCAGACCGGAAACACCGCCAAACTCATCAATCACAATCGCCATGTGGTAGCGCTGCGAACGAAACTCTTTCAGCATGCGGTCGACACGCTTGCTTTCCGGAACCACGACGGCCGGACGCAACACTTTTTCAATGCTGAACGGGGCTGATTCGCTGCTCATAAACGGCAGCAAATCTTTTGCCATCAGAATGCCTTCAACGTGGTCCTTATCTTCGCTAATAACCGGAAAGCGAGAGTGGGCGGATTCAATGATCGTGTCCAGGCACTCGTCGAGCGACTGGTTACGCTTTAGCGTCACCATCTGTGAGCGCGGGATCATAATGTCGCGCACGCGCTGTTCCGCGATGTCCATGACCCCTTCGAGCATGTCGCGGGTATCCTGGTCGATCAGCTCGTTCTGCTCGGAATCACGGATCAGTTCCAGCAGGTCGTCACGGTTTTTGGGCTCACCATGAAACAGCTGGTTGAGGATAAGGGTGAAAAATCCCTTTTTACTACTGGGACTGTCGTTGTTCTGTGAATGGTCATCGCTCATGGCGTTTTTGTTTCTGTCACTCTTATTGAGATTAAGGGTGCCCCTTCCGGAAAGCGGGAAGGGACGCGGTTTACAAATCTTTCTCCGAAATGTACGGGTCGTCATAACCAAGAGCAAGCATTATCTCGGTCTCGATCGATTCCATCTCTTCGGCTTCGTCGTCTTCAATATGGTCATAGCCCAGCAAATGCAGACTGCCGTGCACCACCATGTGCGCCCAGTGTGCCAGCAGCGGCTTCTCCTGCTCTGCCGCTTCCTGTTCCACGACCTGGCGGCAAATAATCAAATCGCCCAGCAGCGGCAGCTCAATACCCGGCGGCGCTTCAAACGGAAACGACAGCACGTTAGTGGGCTTATCTTTGCTGCGGTAGGTGTGATTCAATTCACGGCTCTCGGCCTCATCGACCAGGCGAACCGTCACTTCACTCTCTTCCTGAAACTGCGGCAGCACCGCTTCCAGCCAGCGCTGAAAATCAGATTCTGCCGGTAATCCTGCCGGCTGTTCACATGCCAGCTGTAAATCCAGTATTACGGTACTCATTTAGGCTCCTGCGCGGCCTGCTGCATTGCCAGCGCCTCGCGTTTACGTTCTTCCGCCAGCGCATCGCGGCGTTTTTGGTCGGCTGCTTCCCATGCCTCATAGGCAATCACCACGCGGGCAACGACCGGATGACGCACCACGTCTTCACTGTGGAAGAAGTTAAAGCTGATCTCTTCCACTTCTGACAGCACTTCGATAGCGTGGCGCAGACCCGACTTCAGGTTGCGCGGCAAGTCAATCTGCGTCACGTCGCCGGTGATGACCGCTTTAGAGTTAAAGCCGATGCGGGTCAGGAACATTTTCATCTGTTCAATGGTGGTGTTCTGGCTTTCATCCAGGATGATAAACGCGTCGTTCAGCGTTCGGCCACGCATATAGGCCAGCGGCGCAACTTCAATAACGTTACGTTCGATAAGCTTTTCAACGCGTTCAAAACCCAGCATCTCAAAAAGCGCGTCGTAAAGCGGGCGGAGATAGGGGTCAACCTTCTGGCTGAGATCGCCTGGCAGAAAGCCCAGCTTCTCGCCAGCCTCTACGGCCGGACGCGTCAGCAGGATACGACGGACTTCCTGACGCTCCAGCGCATCCACCGCTGCCGCCACCGCCAGATAGGTTTTCCCTGTCCCGGCAGGCCCAACGCCAAAGGTGATGTCGTGATCGAGCATGTTGGCGACGTACTGCGCCTGGTTTGGCGTACGCGGTTTGATTACGCCGCGTTTGGTCTTGATATTTACCGCTTTGCCATATTCCGGCACGCTGTCGGCTGACTGTTCCAGCACCCGGCTCTCTTTAATGGCCAGATGAATTTGCTCGGGATCGATATCCGGGATATGTCCACGCACGGGAGCCGTATCAACATACAGGTCGCGCAGAATGCGCGCGGCGGCATCCACGGTCAATGACTTGCCGACCAGCTTAAAGGCGTTATCGCGACGGTTGATCTCAATGCCTAACCGACGTTCCAGCTGCTTGATATTATCGTCAAACGGGCCGCACAGGCTCAGCAGACGGTGATTATCAGCAGGTTCTAAGGTTATTTCGCGTGTCTCAATATTCAAACTAATCCTTTGGGTCGCTCAGGGCCAGGTTGAGGATGGCGTTGTATCAGCTTGCCACGCGCTAAGAGCGTGACCGTAAGGGAATTATTTATGGCAGCGCAACAATGCGCAAGCACAGGAAGGGATATTTGGGCACTGCCTGCAGAAAGCAAGACGCGTTTTCACTATTAAAGCGGCGAACCTGTGAGGCTCGCCGCAGAAGCCAGATAACATCAAGGCTGGAACAGACCCACACCCAGCTCGTTCTCTTTACGCGTGCGCGCGATAACGGAAGCGGGCGTTTCACTGGTGCGCAGGCCCATCTGCTCTTCGGTACGGATGACTTTGCCGCGCAGAGAGTTGGTGTAGACATCGACGATTTCCACATCGACAAATTTACCAATCATCTCCGGCGTGCCTTCGAAGTTAACCACACGGTTGTTTTCAGTGCGGCCTGAAAGCTCCATCACGTTTTTACGCGAGGTACCTTCCACCAGAATACGCTGCACGGTGCCTACCATGCGGCGGCTCCACGCCATCGCCTGCTGGTTAATGCGATCCTGGAGGATCCACAGGCGCTGCTTTTTCTCTTCTTCCGGTACGTCGTCCGGCAAGTCGGCAGCTGGCGTGCCCGGGCGTGCAGAATAGATAAAGCTATAGCTGGTGTCGAAATTGACCTCGCCAATCAGCTTCATGGTCTGCTCAAAATCCTGCTGGGTTTCGCCCGGGAAGCCAATAATAAAGTCCGAGCTTATCTGGATATCCGGACGGGCCGCGCGCAGTTTGCGAATAATCGCTTTATATTCCAGGGCGGTATGTGCGCGTTTCATCAGCGTCAGAATACGGTCGGCACCGCTCTGTACCGGCAGATGCAGGAAGCTGACCAGCTCCGGCGTATCGCGATAGACTTCAATGATATCGTCAGTAAACTCGATCGGATGGCTGGTGGTAAAGCGAATGCGGTCAATGCCGTCGATGGCGGCAACCAGGCGCAGCAGGTCAGCAAAGGTGCACAGCTCGCCGTCAAAGGTTTCGCCGCGATAGGCGTTAACGTTCTGGCCCAGCAGATTAACTTCACGTACGCCTTGCGCCGCCAGCTGAGCGATTTCAAACAGAATGTCGTCGCAAGGGCGGCTGACTTCTTCTCCACGGGTATAAGGCACCACGCAGAACGTACAGTACTTATTACAGCCTTCCATAATCGAAACGAAGGCCGACGGGCCATCTGCTTTCGGTTCTGGCAGGCGGTCAAATTTTTCGATTTCCGGGAAGCTGATGTCGACAATCGGGCTTTTAGAACCGCGCACGGTATTGATCATTTCCGGCAGGCGGTGCAGCGTCTGCGGGCCAAAAACGATATCGACAAAATTCGCGCGCTGGCGAATATGATCGCCTTCCTGCGACGCTACACAGCCGCCTACGCCGATGACTACATCGGGATTGCGATCTTTCAGCGTTTTCCAACGTCCAAGCTGATGGAAAACTTTTTCCTGGGCCTTTTCACGGATGGAGCAGGTGTTGAGCAGCAGCACGTCGGCTTCTTCCGCTACTTCCGTCAGAGAATAGCCGTGAGTGCTGTTTAACAGGTCGGCCATTTTGGATGAGTCGTACTCATTCATCTGACAGCCCCAGGTTTTGATATACAGTTTTTTCGTCATCTGGTTGCCATTTGTCATGCAGGAGGTAATGCAGGAGGCGTATTGTAAAGCTTTGCCGCTGTGGTGACCAGCGCCCTGCCGTTTTCTCAACAGCCGCTAAAAATCCGGTACACTAAGGTTAACAGAATTAGCTCGTCAGACGTCCACTGGACAGGAAAATATGATGACAGAAATAATGCAAAAATGGGATGTCGCTATTGTCGGTGGCGGAATGGTGGGCGCGGCGCTGGCAAGCGGACTGGCGACGCAGGGATTTAAGGTAACGGTGCTGGAAAAACAGATCCCGGCCGAATTCAACGATCGGAGCGGGCCGGATATCAGAATTTCTGCCTTGGGCGCCTCTTCGGTTGACCTGTTGAAGCAGCTGGAGGTCTGGCCGGGCATCCAGGCTATGCGCTGCACGCCGTACCGCAAGCTGGAAACCTGGGAGTGGCAAACGGCGAACGTCAGCTTCGATGCGGCGTCACTTGGTTTGCCCGAGCTGGGTTATATGGTCGAAAACAGCATCCTGCAAAGAGCGCTCTGGGAGCGGCTACAGCAGCAGGAGGTATCGCTGACGGCACCGGCAAAGCTAAAAACGCTACATTCCTGTAACGGCGGCTGGCAGTTAACGCTGGAAAACGGCGATAAGCTGAACGCCAGGCTGGTGATAGGGGCCGACGGCGCAAATTCTCAGGTACGGCAGCTGGCGGGCATAGGAATACGTGGCTGGAACTATGCTCAATCCTGCATGTTAATCAGCGTGCGCTGCGAGCACGATGCGGGAGACTGCACCTGGCAGCATTTTACGCCAGCAGGGCCAAGAGCATTTCTGCCGCTGTCTGACGGCTGGGCTTCTCTGGTGTGGTACGACAGCCCGGCACGCATTCGTCAGCTACAGGCGATGAATATGACGCAGCTCTCTGCCGAGATAAAAACGCATTTTCCGGCGAGATTAGGCAAAGTAACGCCGGTTGCTGCAGGATCTTTCCCGCTGGTTCGCCGCCATGCTACCCGCTACGTTTTGCCAGGCCTGGCGCTGGTGGGCGATGCAGCCCATACCATTAACCCACTGGCGGGGCAGGGCGTTAATCTCGGCTATCGCGACGTGGATGCATTAATCGATATCCTTAGCGCCTCACGGGAGCGGGCAGAAGATTGGGCTTCAGAAAGAGTTTTGCTGCGTTATCAGCGTTCCCGGCAGAAAGATAATCTGCTGATGCAGAGCGGTATGGATCTTTTCTATTTTGCTTTCAGTACCCAGGCCGCGCCTTTACGCGTTTTACGCAATATAGGGTTGATGGCCGCTGAACGTTCTGGCGTGTTAAAACGTCAGGCGCTGCGTTACGCGTTGGGATTATAGGCAGTGGCGTGACATCCACAGTTGTAAGCTGTCCTGGCGTCTCTGTGCGCCAGCATGGCACTTAACGGAATAGCTTCTGCTTTAGCAAGCGCACCGCCATAAGAAGTTGCGTTTCACCAGGCGACAGACGTAAAAAAGCCCGCTTGCGCGGGCTTCTTTACTTATTGGCTGGGGTGCAGGGATTCGAACCCCGGAATGCTGGTATCAGAAACCAGTGCCTTACCGCTTGGCGACACCCCAATTTCTTGGGTGCGATCCGTTTACACAGATCGTCTTTTTTATGGCTGGGGTGCAGGGATTCGAACCCCGGAATGCTGGTATCAGAAACCAGTGCCTTACCGCTTGGCGACACCCCAATAAAATTGGTGGCTACTACGGGAATCGAACCTGTGACCCCAGCATTATGAGTGCTGTGCTCTAACCAGCTGAGCTAAGTAGCCTAATTTTACTGCGTTACAACTATACAACATCCTGACTGGCTGGGATACCTGGATTCGAACCAGGGAATGCCGGTATCAAAAACCGGTGCCTTACCGCTTGGCGATATCCCAATGTCCGTAAACAAGTCACTAACCATCAGAAAAACTGGCTGGGGTACCTGGATTCGAACCAGGGAATGCCGGTATCAAAAACCGGTGCCTTACCGCTTGGCGATACCCCATCCGTGCATTGCGATGAAAATGGTGCGGGAGGCGAGACTTGAACTCGCACACCTTGCGGCGCCAGAACCTAAATCTGGTGCGTCTACCAATTTCGCCACTCCCGCAAAAAAAAGATGGTGGCTACTACGGGAATCGAACCTGTGACCCCAGCATTATGAGTGCTGTGCTCTAACCAGCTGAGCTAAGTAGCCATCTTTTTTCACGTCACCTTCATCGGCGTTGCGGGGCGCATTATGCTAAGTTGACCTGAAAGCGTCAACAAGTTTTTTCCCGTTTTTTTGCTGAAGTGATTCGTTTGTCTGGCTTATAACCAGTATGGCGACTAAATCAGCAAAACTTGCCGTTTTAACGCGTTTTTTTAAACAACAACGGGCCGCTGGCGACCCGTTTTGTGAATAAAAGCCGTAAGTTATTTATAAGCGGACTGGTGGACGCCAACGGCGCGACCGGAAGGATCGTCCATTGTTTTAAACGCCTCATCCCACTCGATAGCCTTGGCAGAAGAGCAGGCAACGGATGGACCACCCGGCACGCATTCTGCTGCGCTTGGCACAGGGAACAGCTCTTCAAAGATTTCCCGGTACAGATAACCTTCTTTAGAAGAAGGCGTATTGTATGGGAAACGGAAATGCGCCGTTTGCAGCTGCTGATCGCTAACCTGCTTCGCCGCGACTTCTTTCAGCGTATCGATCCAGCTGTAGCCTACGCCGTCAGAGAACTGCTCTTTCTGGCGCCAGGCCACGCTTTCCGGTAAATAAGAGGAGAAGCATTCACGCAGGATATGCTTTTCCATCTTGCCGTTAGCGCCGCACATTTTGTCCGCCGGGTTAATACGCATCGCCACATCGAGGAATTTTTTATCCAAAAAGGGCACGCGGGCTTCAACGCCCCAGGCAGACATTGCTTTGTTAGCGCGCGCGCAGTCAAACATATGTAAAGCCAGCAGCTTACGTACGTTCTCTTCGTGGAATTCTTTAGCGTTCGGCGCCTTGTGGAAATAGAGATAGCCGCCAAAGACTTCATCCGCGCCTTCTCCGGACAGCACCATCTTAATACCCATCGCTTTGATCTTACGCGACATTAAATACATCGGCGTAGAAGCACGGATCGTGGTCACGTCGTAGGTTTCAATGTGGTAAATCACATCGCGAATCGCATCCAGACCTTCCTGCACGGTAAAGTGGATTTCATGGTGTACCGTACCCAGATGGTCAGCCACGGATTTCGCTGCTTTCAGATCGGGGGAACCTTCCAGGCCTACTGCGAAAGAGTGCAGCTGTGGCCACCATGCTTCGCTCTTATCCTGATCTTCTATACGCTTAGCCGCGAATTTCTTGGTCACGGCAGAAATAATAGAGGAGTCCAGTCCGCCAGACAGCAGCACGCCGTACGGCACGTCCGACATCAGATGGCTTTTAACAGCCTCTTCCAGCGCGTCTTTCAGCGCGGCGGCGTCGGTTTTGTTATCTTCAACCGCTTCATAGCTGAACCAGTCACGCTGCCAGTAACGGCGAATTTCGCCATCGGTGCTGGAAAGATAGCTTCCCGGCGGGAATTCTTTAATTGATTTGCACACCGGCACCAGCGCTTTCATTTCTGAAGCAACAAACAGGTTGCCATGTTCATCGTTACCCATATACAGGGGAATGATGCCGATATGGTCGCGGCCAACCAGATAAGTGTTTTTTACGCTGTCATACAGAATAAAGGCGAACATACCTTGCAGGTCGTCCAGAAAATCTACGCCCTTTTCCTGATAAAGCGCCAGAATAACTTCACAATCGGATTCGGTCTGGAACTCGTAGCGGCCGCTCAACTCTGCACGCAGCGCCTGATGGTTATAAATTTCACCGTTTACCGCCAGCACGTGGGTATGGGCTGCGTTATAGAGAGGCTGTGCGCCGTTGTTAACGTCGACAATTGACAGACGCTCGTGGGCCAGAATTGCGTTATCGCCCGCGTAAACACCTGACCAGTCCGGGCCACGGTGACGCATTAAACGAGAAAGCTCTAACGCTTTCTTACGCAGTTCAACAGGATCGCTTTTAAGATCCAACACGCCAAAAATAGAACACATAGCTAACTCCCTAATGGCATACCGCAACGGTAGTAATGATGAAAACAGAAACCGAGTGGCGAATTGTTCGCCCGATAGATAAGAAAATGCGCCAGATTGCGTGACCATGCAACTCTTTTAGTGTTTCGCTGCTAAATTACCTGTTGCATAGCCTTAAATATTGATGATTATTTATTTTTAACGCCTTTTTATTGATGAATCTTCAATGAAGGCTGAATTACGGCTAAATTTTATACAGGGCCAAAAGATTAAAAAGCCCGACGCGCTGGTCGGGCTGAGGATTTAAATAATGTCGATGTCCGCCACGGAGGGAAAAACCCAGCTGGGGCGGAAAGGCATGGCGTCTATATCGCTTAACGTCGACACGCCGGACAGCACCAGGATAGTTTCTAGCCCCGCCTGAAAGCCCGCCAGGATGTCGGTACGCAGGTTATCACCGACAATCACCGTTTCTTCCGAGTGCGCCTGCATTTTATTTAGCGCGGCGCGCATGATCCACGGGCTGGGTTTGCCGACATAAAAAGGTGTTCTGCCCGATATCTTTTCAATACCCGCGCACAGCGCGCCGCAGGCCGGGACGAAACCGCGCGCGTGCGTGTCCGGATTGGTAGCAATAAAGCGTGCGCCGTTGGCAACGAAATACGCGGCTTTATGCATCATGTCCCAGTTAAAGGAACGCGTCTCGCCAACGATAACAAAGTCGGGGTTGATATCCGTGATGGTAAAACCGGCTTTATAGAGTTCATGCACCAGTGCGCCTTCCCCTACCACATAAGCCTTTTTGCCTTCCTGACGACGCAGGAAATCTGCCGTAGCCATCGCGGAGGTATAAAAAACGCTTTCCGGTAAATCGATGCCGGCAGAGGAAAAGCGGTTAGCAAGATCCATCGAGGTCTGTGAAGGGTAGTTAGTCAGCACCACCAGCGGCATGCCTTTATCCAGAATCCGCTGTAGAAATTCGTTGGCACCGGGCACGGCCGTATTGTCGTGCATCAGCACGCCGTCAATATCGCAGATGACGTTTTTAATCGTCGTTTTTTCACTGTCGTTCAGGGTCAGAGCGCTCATTAACGTTAGCTTTCCAGTAAATGTTGCAACAAGATGCCATTCAGCATAGCGCGTTTAGCCAGCGCAAAGGCGCCTATAGCCGAACGGTGATCGATCTCAGAGCGCAATACCGGCAGGTTTTTGCGAAAGGCTTTCAACGCCTGAGTGTTAATGCAGCCTTCAATGGCAGGCAGGAGAACTTTATCCGCTTCGGTTATCTCACCGGCAATAACTACTTTTTGCGGATTAAATAAATTGATGGCAATGGCGATGGCTTTACCCAGGTGGCGGCCAACGTATTCAATCACTTCCGCTGCCAGCGCATCGCCACGATTTGCAGCCTTGCAGATTTTAGGCATCTGGCAGTCGTCCAACGTCAACGAACTCGGGTAGCCCTGCTTAAGCAGGTGGCGCACGCGATTCTCAATGGCGCTGTTAGCGGCAATGGTTTCCAGACAGCCAAAATTGCCGCAGTGACAGCGTTCCCCCAGCGGATCAACCTGAATATGGCCCAGTTCGCCAACGTTGCCGTTGCTGCCAAGGAAAATATGGCCGTTAGTGATAATGCCCGCGCCTGTTCCGCGATGAACCCGCACCAGGATAGAATCCGCGCAGTCGCGGGATGCACCAAAGTAGTGCTCGGCCAGCGCCAGGCTGCGGATATCGTGACCGACAAAGCTGGTGACGTTAAAGCGTTTCTGGAGATTAGCCACCAGCGGCCAGTGCTGTACGGCGATATGCGGCATATAACGGATAACGCCGTTATTGGGATCGACAAGGCCCGGCAGGATGATGGCGATAGCGATTAATTCACGTAGCTTGCGCTGATGCTGTTCGCAAAAGCCGGCAATAGCGTTAAAAAGCGCGTGCTCCAGCGTTTCCTGCGTGCGCTCCGGCAGGGCATAATCCTCCTGCGCCAGCACTTTACCGCTAAGATCGAACAGATTTAGCGTGGCGTCGTTGCGGCCCAGTCGAACGCCGATAGTGTTAAAACCACGCGTTTCGGCAACGATAGAAATGGCGCGACGGCCTCCGGTGGAGGCCTGCTGGTCAACTTCTTTTATCAGCCCGCGCTCAATCATCTGGCGGGTGATTTTAGTCACGCTGGCTGGCGCTAACTGGCTGTGCTCAGCAATTTGAATGCGCGATATCGGACCCTGCTGGTCGATAAGGCGGTAGACGGCCGCGCTGTTTAGCTGTTTAACAAGATCCACATTTCCTATTTGAGCCTGGCCGCCAGTGGTCATTCAGTTTCTACTCGCTTAAGACTTTGTCACCATTAACGAAAGTCTGGATTATTTGATAGTCACGGGTGAAAACCGTCAGGTTGGCCACTTTTCCGGCGGTGACTGAACCTAACTTATCCTCCACACCCATAGCACGGGCTGGGTAAAGCGTTGCCATTCTGAGCGCCTCATCCAGCGCAATGCCTGCATGTTCGACGCTGTTCGCCACAGCTTCGATCATGGTTAGCGCAGAGCCGCTGAGCGTGCCGTTCTCGTCAACGCAAAGTCCATCCCGATAGTATATTGTTTTTCCAGCGAAAATGAACCGATCAATGGTCGCACCAGCTGGCGCGGTGGCGTCGGTAACCAGCACCAGCTTATCGCCCTTAATGCGCTTTGCATTACGGATGTTAACGTAATCAACGTGTAAACCATCGGCGATAATGCCGCAATAAACGTCAGGTGAGTCGAATAAAGTGCCGATAAGTCCCGGTTCGCGGCCCGTTAAGGCAGGCATCGCATTATAAAGATGGGTGGCAAAGCTGATTCCGGCAGAAAGGCCTTTGCGCGCTTCGGCGCTGGTGGCGTGCGAGTGACCCGCAGAGATAACGATACCGGCATTGCGTAACTGACGGATAACCGCAGCGTCAACCTGCTCGGGAGCCAGCGTTATCTTGGCGATGACGTCACTATTCTCACAAAGAAAATCGACCAGCGCCTTATCTGGCGAACGAATTAATGCGGCATCATGCGTCCCTTTTTTTAAAGGATTTAACCACGGTCCCTCAAGATGCAGACCCAGCGCCTGATTCGCGTTCTGCGCCAGGTAAGCGCGCATTACCTCTACCGCGCGCTTCATTAACTCGTCGGTACTGGTAATAAGAGTAGGCAGAAAACTGGTGCAGCCAGATTTTTCGTTAGCTTTCTGCATAGTGTGCAGGGTAGCGACGCTAAGGGCCTCAAGACTGTCATTAAACTGCACGCCGCCGCAGCCGTTAAGCTGTAAATCGATAAAGCCGGGAGCAATAAACGCGCCGTCAACGCGCTGCAAAGTGATACCAGCAGGCAATTCTTCCAGCCTGCAAACCTGGTCAATCAAACCATCGCGGATCACTACGGCATGATTATCCAGAATTTCGTAGCCGGTAAAAATACGGCCATGAGTTAAAGCAAACATAATATTCTCCCGGCGTTACCAGCCCGGCGGCCGGTAACGTTGTGCAGATGAGTTACAGATTTTCCATGTTTTCCGCTTCGATTTCGCGGAAATATCTGACTGTTTTAACCTTAAGCTCCATCGTCGCGGGTTCATCACAGACGACGATGGATTTCGCATGCAGCTGTAAACAGCTGATAGTCCACATATGGTTCACGTTGCCTTCTACCGCCGCCTGGAGCGCCAGCGCTTTAACGTGACCCGTGACCAGAATCATAACTTCTTCCGCATCCAGCAGCGTTCCTACACCCACCGTCAGGGCATACTTCGGCACCTGATTTACGTCGCCATCAAAAAAGCGCGAGTTAGCCACGCGCGTCTCATGCGTGAGCGTTTTAATACGCGTACGGGATGCCAGAGAGGAGGCCGGTTCGTTAAAGGCGATATGCCCGTCGTTGCCAACGCCTCCCATAAACAGGTGGATTTTACCCAATGCACGGATTTTCTCTTCATACTGGCGACATTCTGCGTCAATATCTGGCGCGTTGCCATTCAGAAGATTGATGTTTTCGCGTTGAATATCAACGTGGTCAAAAAAGTTACGATACATAAAGCTGTGGTAGCTTTCCGGATGCTCTTTCGGCAGGCCAACATATTCGTCCATATTGAACGTAACCACATGCTTAAAGCTTACCTGGCCCGCTTTATGCATCTCAACGAGATGACGATAGGCTTCCAGCGGCGTGCCGCCGGTAGGCAGACCCAGTACGAAAGGACGTTCAGCGGTAGGCTGGAAGGCGTTAATACGGTTGACGATGTGACGGGCGGCCCATTTACCGACCTGGTTTGGTGTTGAAAGCGGGATCAATCTCATGTTTTACCTCATATAAGCGATATCTGGAAAGCTATCTGCGGCGCGCGTGGGGCTACTATAAGCGTAACCTGTTGCCACCGGGCACCGCGAAAAAGAAAAACTTTGTTTTTTTTCAGGATAAAATAAGTTGTGGGCTATAGCCAGTATAACCCAAATAAATTGTGCCTCATTAATGATGAGTATCACAAAAACAACGGTTTTAATTTGCGTGGCGAATTAAATTTTCTCTACACTGCGTCAGATGATTTCATGCCAGACCACTGGCAGCCTGCCGTTATAAAAACATCACATAACTGGCGCCTTAACGGCTCTTATAGGGGGAATAGTGAATATTTTAGGATTTTTTCAAAGGCTAGGGCGCTCGTTACAGCTGCCGATAGCCGTGCTGCCGGTAGCCGCGTTAATGCTGCGCTTTGGCCAGCCGGACCTGCTCAATATGCCGTTTATCGCCCAGGCGGGCGGCGCAATTTTTGACAATCTGGCCCTTATTTTTGCTATCGGGGTGGCCTCTACCTGGTCTAAAGACAACGCCGGCGCGGCCGCTTTGGCAGGCGCGGTAGGCTATTTTATTCTGACCAAGGCGATGGTCACCATCAATCCGGCCGTCAATATGGGCGTGCTGGCGGGTATCATTACCGGGCTGGTAGCGGGTGCAACCTACAACCGCTGGTCCGATATTAAGCTGCCCGATTTCCTCAGCTTCTTCGGCGGGAAACGTTTTGTTCCTATTGCTACGGGGTTCTTCTGTTTGATCCTGGCCGCCGTCTTTGGTTACGTCTGGCCACCGGTGCAAAACGCTATTCAGGCAGGCGGCGAGTGGATTGTTTCCGCTGGCGCGTTCGGCGCGGGCATTTTTGGCTTTGTTAACCGTTTACTGATCCCTACCGGCCTACACCAGGTATTGAACACCATCGCCTGGTTCCAGATTGGCGACTTCACCAACGCGGCAGGTACGGTTTTCCATGGCGACATCAACCGCTTCTATGCCGGTGACGGCACGGCGGGCATGTTTATGTCCGGCTTCTTCCCCATCATGATGTTCGGCCTGCCGGGCGCGGCGCTGGCAATGTATATGGCAGCACCTAAAGAGCGTCGTCCTATGGTTGGCGGTATGCTGCTTTCCGTGGCCGTCACCGCCTTTTTAACCGGCGTTACGGAGCCGCTGGAATTCCTGTTTATGTTCCTGGCGCCAATGCTTTATTTGATCCACGCCGTGCTGACGGGGATCAGCCTGTACGTGGCAACCGCGCTAAACATTCACGCCGGTTTCTCCTTCTCCGCAGGCGCAATCGACTATGCGCTAATGTACAAACTGCCGGCGGCCAGCAGCAACGTCTGGATGCTGTTGGTGATGGGCGCCATTGCATTTGTTCTCTACTTTGTCCTGTTCAGCGCGGTTATCCGCATGCTGAATCTGAAAACGCCCGGTCGTGAAGAGGCGGGCGAGCAGGTCACCGAAGAAGCCAACAGCAATACTGAGGAAGGGCTGGAGCAGCTGTCCCGTCAGTACATCGCTGCCGTAGGCGGTTCTGACAACCTTAAGGTTATTGATGCCTGTATCACTCGCCTGCGCCTTTCCGTTAAAGATTCCGCCCAGGTAAACGATGCGGCCTGTAAGCGCCTGGGCGCTTCTGGCGTCGTGAAGCTGAACAAGCAAACCATTCAGGTAATTATTGGAGCAAAAGCAGAGTCCGTTGCGGAAGCGATGAAAAAGATCGTCGCGAAAGGGCCTGTTGCGCCGGTAGCGGTAAGTGCCTCTCCAGTCACGGCTACGGCAACGGCACCCGTTCAGGCTAAACCGGCAGCAGGTAAAACCGTTGTTGAAACGCTGCTGGCACCGGTTAGCGGCACGGTGGTCGCACTGGAGCAGGTCCCTGATGAGGCTTTTGCCAGCAAAGCCGTCGGCGAAGGTCTGGCCATCAGCCCAACCGGCAACGTGGTGGTTGCACCCGCCAGCGGCACCGTATTAAAGATTTTCAATACCAATCACGCATTCTGCCTGGAAACGGACAAAGGCGTGGAGCTCGTAGTGCATATGGGGATTGATACCGTTGCGCTGGCGGGTAAAGGCTTTACGCGGCTGGTGGAAGAGGGCGCTCAGGTCAGCGCCGGCCAGCCCGTGCTGGAAATGGATCTGGCCTGGCTGAACAGCAATGCGAAGTCGATGATAAGCCCGGTTGTCGTCACTAACATGGATGACTTTAGCGGCATCAAGCTGACCGCCGGGGAAACGGTGGTAGCAGGCGAGAGCCGTCTCTTTGAGATAAGCTAACAATCGGCAGCGAGGCGGGCCAGCCGTGCCGCCATTAACGCAGGGCGGGAAGCGATTCCCGCCCTTTTTTACGTTATATGCTAACAAACGGTTGTTTCCCTTCCCGGCTTTGTGGATCATAATCCGTTATTTCACGTATCAGAGTAATTCCAGAGGAAAATGAGATGAGTGAGGCAGAAGCCCGCCCAACTAACTTTATTCGTCAGATCATTGACGAAGATCTGGCGAACGGTAAGCACAACAGCGTGCATACCCGCTTCCCACCGGAGCCGAACGGCTATCTGCATATTGGCCACGCCAAGTCTATCTGCCTGAACTTTGGTATTGCCCAGGATTACCAGGGACAATGTAATCTGCGCTTTGATGATACGAACCCGGTAAAAGAAGATCTGGAGTACGTTGAATCAATCAAGCGTGACGTGCAGTGGCTGGGCTTCGAGTGGAGCGGCGACGTCCGTTACTCCTCTGACTATTTTGACCAGCTGCATCACTATGCTGTTGAGTTAATCAATAAAGGTCTGGCCTATGTTGACGAACTGTCACCGGAGCAAATCCGCGAGTATCGCGGCACTCTGACGTCGCCCGGCAAAAACAGTCCTTATCGCGATCGCAGCGTGGCAGAAAACCTGGCGCTGTTTGAAAAAATGCGCAACGGCGAATTTGCTGAAGGCAGCGCCTGCCTGCGTGCAAAAATCGATATGGCCTCCAGCTTTATCGTCCTGCGCGATCCGGTCATTTACCGTATCAAATTTGCTGAACACCACCAGACCGGCAATAAATGGTGCATCTATCCGATGTACGATTTTACCCACTGCATTTCCGATGCGCTGGAAGGGATCACGCACTCGCTCTGTACGCTGGAATTCCAGGACAACCGCCGTTTATATGACTGGGTGCTGGACAATATCACCATCCCAACGCATCCACGGCAGTACGAGTTTTCTCGCCTGAATCTTGAATACGCCATCATGTCCAAGCGCAAGCTGAACCTGCTGGTAACCGAAAAGGTTGTCGAGGGCTGGGACGATCCGCGTATGCTGACCGTTTCCGGTCTGCGCCGTCGCGGCTATTCCGCCGCCTCGATCCGCGAGTTCTGCCGCCGTATCGGCATTACCAAACAGGACAATATCGTCGAGATGGCGTCGCTGGAGTCGTGCATTCGTGACGACCTGAACGAAAATGCGCCGCGTGCAATGGCGGTTCTTGACCCGGTTAAGCTGGTGATTGAAAACCTGCCGGCTAATCACGAAGAAATTATCACCATGCCGAACCATCCGAACAAGCCAGAGATGGGAACGCGTGAGGTGCCGTTTAGCCGTGAAGTGTACATCGATCGCGCCGACTTCCGTGAAGAAGCCAACAAGCACTACAAGCGTCTGGTGCTGGGTAAGGAAGTGCGCTTGCGCAACGCTTACGTGATTAAGGCCGAGCGTGTGGCGAAGGACGAAGCGGGCAATATCACCTGCCTGTTCTGTACCTGCGACGTGGATACGCTGAGTAAAGATCCTGCCGATGGCCGCAAGGTTAAAGGCGTGATTCACTGGGTTTCTGCCGAGCATGCGCTCCCGGCTGAATTCCGTCTGTACGATCGCCTGTTCAGCGTGCCGAATCCGGCAGCGGCGGAAGATTTCCTGACCACTATCAATCCGGAGTCGCTGGTTATTCGTCAGGGCTTTGTTGAACCGGGTTTGAAAACGGCAGAAGCTTCCAGCCCTTACCAGTTTGAGCGTGAAGGCTACTTCTGTGCGGACAGCGTTTACTCCAGCAGCAGCAAACTGGTCTTTAACCGTACCGTGGGTTTACGCGACACCTGGACGAAAGCGGGCGAATAACGCTTTTATTAATAAAATAGCAGCCTTCGGGCTGCTTTTTTTTTGAATATAATATTTATTATATTAACGTGCATCTTACAAAAAAATTATAACCTGTCGTAGGTCATACTTTTCGTTGTCAATAATTGTTATTAATTGATAGTTCGCGCCGCGAAAAATATAATTACCGCGCAGTAAGGTAAATACTTTTTATTTTTAGGGTTTTGTTTATTTGTCATTATAAGAGAAGGATTTCTCAATGCACTCTTTCAATTCAATGCGAAAAGCACTGGCGATAGCTGTTGCCTGTAGTTCTGCTCTTGTCGGCAGCTTTTATTCTCCTGTTTCTGTCGCCGCAGGGTTTATTGATGATTCTACGCTAACCGGTGGTGTTTATTATTGGCAGCGGCAGCGAGACAGAAAGGAGATGGACCCTGTCCATAACCAGTACGGCCAGTATACGGAAAATCTTCATCATTCTACTTTTAACGGCAACCTCGATTTCTCTTCAGGCTATGCAGCTGATTTTATCGGTCTGGACCTGGGCGTATATGGTGCGCTACAGCTGGCCGGAACAGGACCGGCCGCACCGAATGAAATTGCCTTCAGTCGTGCTAAAAATCGCTGGGGCGAGCAATTCGACGGCGATGCTAATGGCGCCTCTTTTTATAAAGCGGCCATAAAAGTTAAACATGATAATTACTGGTTAAGAGCCGGTTATATTCAACCAGAAGGCCAGACGTTACTTATGCCGCAATGGGGCTTTGTTCCGGGAACCTATCGTGGTTTTGAAGTCGGTTCCGTTTATGATTTTGAAGATGCTGGCGCGCTCTCTTTATCTTATATCTGGACGGATCGGTATAAATCCCCCTGGTATCGGCAGATGTATAAATTCCGCAAGCCCGATCTAACAACTGAAATTAACTATCTGCATTCCGTCGGCGTTAAATATGACTTCAAAAATAAGCTGGTGCTGGAAGGCGCGCTCGGCCAGGCCGGCAATTATATGGAGCAATACTTTACCAAAGCTTCCTGGGCGTTTCCCGTAGCCGGCAACGATCTGCGTACCAGCTGGCAGTTTTACGGCGCGCGCGATAAAGAGCACGGCGGCGCAAATAATATTAACGACGTGTATGACGGACTGGCCTGGCTACAGGCTATCACGCTGGGCTATACCACCGGCCCGTTTGACTGGCGGCTCGAAGGCACCATGGTGAAAGCTCGCGGCAATCAGGGCTTCTTTCTGGCGCGTATGACACCGGTTGGTTCGACCTCGAACGGGCGCAATGACGTATGGTGGGACTCCCGCAGCGATTTCAACGCTAATGGAGAAAAATCACTGTATGGCGGCGTGATGTATAACCTGAAAAACTGGCAGCTTCCCGCCTGGGCAATCGGCACCTCTTACGCCTATGGCTGGGATGCTCGTCCGTCAACCAATCCGGCTTACGACCAGAGCCAGCGCCGCAGCGAATCCGCCTGGAACATGGATCTACGCTATACGGTGCAGGAAGGGCGTGCCAAAGATACGCAGATCAACCTTCACTATACCCGTTACAAAAACCACTCCTCTATTCCGAGCTTCAGCAACGGTTACGGAAATATGTTCCAGGACGAAAAAGACGTAAGGCTGACGGTTATCGCACCTTTCACCGTGTTTTGATTTAGCAAACGTCAGGGCAAATCACCAGAGGCGACAGAGCTTTACCAGCATCCTGTCGCCTTTTTAACTGCCGTGGTCAGGAAAACTCTTCAACACTACGAGGGAAATGATGAAAACGTTAAGATTGTCGCTTATTGCAGCCGCGTTGATGTCGATTATGGCCAGCAGCAGTGCTCTGGCGGATCAACGTGTGGTCGACAGCATTAGCCAGTTCGGCGTGAAGTACACCGTTAACGATAACCACGCGGCACTAAACGGTATCGACTGCGCGGCGCTGGGCGCTGACTGGGCTTCCTGTAATCGGGCTACCATTACGTTAACCAATCCAGGCGAGGCGGTGACCAGTAAAGACTGGGCCATCTGGCTACCCAATATTCGCCAGACGTTGCGCGTTGATAATGAGCAGTTCCGTATGGTGCATGTAACAGGCGATTTAACGCGTCTGGAGCCGACGGAAAAGTTCAAAGGTTTTGCTGCTGGCGAGTCGGTAGAGATTCCCATTGTTAACGAGTACTGGCAGCTATTTATTACCGATGTTATGCCGCGCTGGTATGTAACCTCTGAAAATGCGCAGCCTAAAATTATCGCGAGTACCGACACTGAGGATTTAACGTCCTTTGTCGCGCCGATGGCTAACCACTGGAAACGCACTCAGGACGATAAAAACGTGCTGATGACGCCCGAAAGCCGCTTTGTGAAAAACAGCGATACGGCATTGCTTAATGCCGAAGCGTTACGCGGCCAGATTATCCCTACGCCGCTCCAGGTTACCCTTCATCAGCAGGATGCAGACTTAAGCAAAGGGATAAATTTTGAGCTGACGTCGCTGAGCAATGAATCGGCTGAAGCGGTTATCGAACGCTTTGCGCTGATGGGCGTAGAGGAGAACCCGCAAGGTTATACTATAAGAAGTAGTGTTTCCGCCGGAGCTTTTACTGGAAAGGAAGCCGTTTCCGGTGCTTATAAGCTGCATATTACCGAACACGAAGCGCAGGTAGAAGGGTTTGATGAGGCGGGCGTTTACTACGGCATGATGTCCATCCTGTCGTTGCTGCCGGCCAGCGGCGAACAGAAAATTGCTACGCTGGATGCGGTTGATGCCCCGCGCTTTGCCTATCGCGGCGTCTTTCTGGACATCGGCCGTAATTTTCACAGTAAAGAAGCGGTTCTGCGTCTGCTGGATCAGATGGCGGCCGTTAAGCTGAACAAATTCCATTTCCACCTTAGCGACGACGAAGGCTGGCGGATTGAAATCCCCGGCCTGCCGGAGCTAACAGAAGTAGGCGCAAAACGCTGCCACGATTTAACCGAGCAGCGCTGCCTGCTGCCGCAGCTCGGCTCGGGTCCGTTTGCCGAGGCCAGCGGCAATGGCTATCTGACGCGCAGCGACTATATCGATATCCTGCGCTATGCCAAAGCGCGTGCCATTGAAGTGATCCCTGAGATAGATATGCCTGCCCACGCCAGAGCCGCCGTTATTTCTATGGAGGCGCGCTATAACAGACTAATGAAAGAGGGGAAAACCGCAGAGGCAAACGAGTATCGGCTGGTTGATCCTACCGATACCTCAAACACCACCTCCGTACAGTTTTACGATCGGAGCAGTTATCTTAACCCTTGCCTGGATTCGTCTGTCAGGTTTACCGATAAGGTCATGGGTGAAATTCAGGCTATGCACCAGGCGGCAGGCATGCCGTTGACCACCTGGCATTTTGGCGGCGACGAGGCGAAAAACATTCGCCTGGGCGCGGGATATACCGATGTAGCGAAGCCGGAAGCGGGCAAGGGCGTGCTGGACTTAAGTCGTCAGGACAAACCCTGGGCAAAATCGCAGGCGTGCCAGGCGCTGGTTAAGTCGGGCAAAGTGGCGGATATGGATCACCTGCCCAGCTATTTTGGCAAAAAAGTCAGCGCGCTGGTAAAAGCGCACGGTATTGGAAAAATGCAGGCGTGGCAGGATGGATTGAAGGATGCGCAGAGCGCGAAAGATTTCGCCACCTCGCGCGTTGGCGTTAACTTCTGGGATACGCTTTTCTGGGGCGGTTTTGACAGCGCAAATGACTGGGCCAATAAGGGTTATGAAGTTACCCTCTCCAATCCGGACTATCTCTATATGGACTTTCCTTATGAGGTCAATCCGCTGGAGAGGGGATATTACTGGGGAACGCGCTACACCGACGAGCGCAAGATGTTTAGCTTTGCGCCCAATAACCTACCGCAAAATGCCGAAACCTCAGTCGATCGCGACGGCAACTTTTTTGATGCTAAATCTGACAAAGCCTGGCCGGGTGCCTTTGGCCTGTCAGCGCAGCTGTGGAGCGAAACCGTACGCACCGATGAGCAAATGGAGTGGATGATTTTCCCACGCGTGATTTCTGTCGCAGAGCGCGGCTGGCATCAGGCCGACTGGGAACAAGATTATCAGCCGGGCAGGGAGTATAAAGGTGGTGAAACGCAGCACGTCGATCGGGCCGCGCTGGATCGTGACTGGCAGCGCTACGCCAATCTTTTAGGACAGCGCGAGCTGAAAAAAATGGATAAAGCCGGTATCTCCTGGCGCTTACCGCAGCCCGGCGCCCGCATCGTCGAGGGCAAACTGGCAGCGAATATCGCGCTACCGGGCGTGGCCATTGAATATTCTGTGGATGGCGGTAAAACCTGGCAGCGCTACCTGGATAGCGCGCAGCCAAAAGTCACTGGCGAAGTGTTAATTCGTTCCGCAAGCAGCGATGGCAAGCGTTTCAGCCGGGTGGAAAGCGTGAAGTAAAAACGGCTACGTTCGCAGAACGTAAAATATGCTCCGTTATTGGCGCCTACCAAAAATCTGACGCAGCCTCCAGGCTGCGTTCTTTTCATATTATTGTCTACAATACTTCTGAGTTATTGAAGGTAATTAACTTTATCTGGATTTTTTATTCTGGTTAATGCTGGATAATAATTATTATTAACGCACACCGGGCTTTTCTGTGGCTCAGGTCATAATTCTGCATGATGGAATTGATAATGAATTGATAATTCGCGCTGCAAAAAATATTATCATTAGCGAATTGGATTGAGCATTTATTATACGGTTTTAAACGGTTTTTTTAAGCGCTGGAATGCGACTCTTAAGGATAAGGGGGCTAATTAATGTTAAGGACTACTTCGCAGCGTCGGGCATTATCGTTTACCTTTGCTCTTTTTTTTATAACGGGAGAAAGTTCCTTTTTTTCGCAGGCAATAGCAGCAGGCTTTGTTAACGATGCTTCGCTCAGCGGCCAAATTTATTACTGGCAACGTCATCGGGAACGGAAAGATCTTACACCTTCGAGTTATAAATACGGGCAATATCAGCAAAACCTTCATCATTCCACCTTTAATGGAAGCCTGGATTTTTCATCCGGCTATGCGGCTGATGTAGTAGGGCTGGACCTGGCAGCGTTTGGCGTGGCCGAGCTCTCAGGCAAAGGGCCAGCTGCCCCCAATGAAATTGGCTTTAGCGAGGCAAAAACGCGCTGGGATGAAAAATGGAGCGGTGATAAAAACGGCAGCAGTATCTATAAAGCGGCGCTAAAACTTAAATATGCCGATTACTGGCTACGCGGCGGTTATATACAGCCAGCAGGGCAAACATTATTAGCGCCTCACTGGAGTTTTCTTCCGGGTACTTATCGCGGCGTGGAGGCAGGAGCGGTTTACGATTTTTCTGCGGCGAGCAGGTTATCCCTTTCCTATATGTGGACAGATGAGTATAAAGCGCCCTGGTATCGCAACATGTATCAATTCCGTAAGGCAGACGGTGTAACGGGCGTAGGTTATTTGCACTCGCTCGGCGCAAAATACAGCAGAGATAAAATCGTTGTGGAAGGCGCTTTTGGTCAGGCCGCTGATTATATGGACCAGTATTTCGGCAAAGTCTCTTATGCTTTACCGCTCGCAAAAAACACATTGCAAACCAGCTGGCAGTTTTATGGCGCAAAAGATAAAGAGAGCGGCAATGCTGCCAACATAAACGACGTTTATAGCGGTCTAGCCTGGCTGCAGGCTATTACGCTGGGCTACGCCACCGGCCCGCTTGATCTGCGTCTGGAAGGAACGTGGGTAAAAGCCGAAGGCAACCAGGGGTTCTTTCTGCAACGTATGACGCCGGGCTACGCCACCTCAAATGGTCGGCTGGACGTCTGGTGGGATTCCCGGTCGGATTTCAACGCCAACGGCGAAAAAGCCCTGTTTGCGGGCATGATGTATGACCTGAAAAACTGGCAGTTGCCAGGCTGGGCAGTGGGCACCTCATACGCCTGGGGTTGGGATGCCAAACCTTCCCCTGCTTATGACCAAAATCACCGTCTGAAAGAGTCCGCATGGAACCTGGATTTACTGTACACCGTGCAGCAGGGCTTCATTAAAGGCACCTCATTCAAACTGCACTACACACGTTACGATAACCATTCCGCTATTCCCAGCTGGAGCGGCGGCTATGGCAATATTTTTCAGGATGAGCAGGACATAAAATTTATTGTTATGGCACCTTTCACACTTTTTCAGGCGGACAGGCCCTGACCGATGATTTACAGAAGGTTTTTCTTCAGCGGCCCGGGCAAAAGTTTATCCGGTAGCGAAATGTGGCAAGGGTATTAAGGCGTAGCCTGACAAATATCAGCAATAAATTAAACAGATCAATGATGAACAAGGAAAACGGATGAATAAGTTCAGAGTCAGTCTTGTTGCCATAGCGTTAGCCTCAACGTTGGGTAGCGCTATCGCCAGCGAAGATCAGGAAATTGTCGATCAGATTAGCCAGTTTGGCGTGAAATATAAGGTAACGGATAACCAGGCTGCGCAGCATGGTGTGAACTGCGCAGGGCTGGGGGCCGACTGGGCCTCCTGTAACCGGGCAACGATCACTTTAACCAACCCGGGGCCGGCAATCGACAGTAAGAACTGGGCAATTTATATGTCTAACGTTCATAAAACGCTGAAGGTCGACAGCGAAGAATTCCGCATGGTGCATATTGTCGGGGATTTAACCCGGCTGGAGCCTACGGAGAAATTCAAAGGCTTTGCGGCCGGTGAATCAGTGGTCATTCCGATTATAAATGAATACTGGCAGCTATATATCACCGACGTCATGCCTCGCTGGTACGTTACGTCGGGCGAAGCAAAGCCTAAAACTATTGCCAGTACCGATTCTGAAGATCTGACTACCTTCGTTGAGCCATTCGGCAATCAATGGAAGCGTATTCCGGATGATAAAAACGTGCTGATGGCCGCAGCGAGCCGCTTTGACAAAAACAGTGACGTGGCTCTGCTACCCGCCACAGCCTTAAGAGGAAAAATTGTCCCTGAGCCGCTATGGGCGGAAATATTGCCGGAAGATGCCGACCTGTCAAAGGGCGTAAAACTGGACCTGGGCAGTTTACCTGCAGAAATGGAACTGGCGGTGCAGCAGCGTTTTCAGCTGTCGGGAATAAAAGTACAGGGCAGTGGTTATGAAATTTCTACGCGCGTTGACGGTAAAGCGTTAAGCAAAGAGCTGGCAGTTTCAGGCGGCTATCTGTTAACAATCGGCCAGGATAAGGCTGAAGTCATTGGTTACGATCGCAACGGTGTGTTCTATGGCCTGCAGTCAATTCTCTCACTGCTTCCGGCCGATGGCAGTGCAAAAATCGCCACCATGAAGGTCAATGACGCCCCGCGTTTTGCTATTCGCGCCGTTTTTCTGGATGTAGCCCGCAATTTTCACAGTAAAGCCGCCGTGATGCGTATGTTAGATCAGCTGAGCGCATGGAAAATTAACACCTTCCACTTTCATCTTAGCGATGACGAAGCATGGCGAATTGAGATCCCGGGCCTGCCGGAGCTCACGGAGGTTGGCAGTAAGCGCTGTCATGACCTCAGCGAGCAGCGTTGCCTGTTACCACAGCTGGGGTCAGGGCCGGACAGTGACAACAACGGCAGCGGCCATTTTAGCCGCCAGGACTATATCGACATTGTGAAATACGCTGCGGCTCGCGGCATTAACGTTATCCCGGAAATAGACATGCCCGCCCACGCCCGTGCCGCCGTCATTTCCATGGAGGCACGCTACAACAAACTGATAAAAGAAGGGAAAAGAGCAGAAGCTTCAGAATACCGCCTGGTTGACCCCACTGATGATTCTAATACCACCTCGGTACAGCTTTACGATCGTACCAGCTATCTGAACCCTTGTTTGTCATCTTCTCTGCGCTTCACTGATAAGGTTATCAGTGAAATTCAGGCCATGCATCGAGAAGCCGGGCAGCCGCTGCAAACCTGGCACTTTGGCGGCGACGAAGCGAAAAACATTCGCCTGGGGGCAGGTTATTCAGACATAAATAAACCCGTTGCCGGCACTGGCCTTCTTGATATGAGTAAGGAAGACAAGCCGTGGGCGAAATCGCAGGTTTGCCAGGCAATGATCAAAGACGGCAAAGTAGCGGATCTTGAACATCTGCCCAGCTACTTTGCGCTGCAGGTTAGCCAGCAGGTTAAGCAACATGGTATCGACAAAATGCAGGCATGGCAGGATGGCCTGAAAGATGCCGAAAATGCCGGCATGTTTGCGACTAAACGTGTTGCTGTTAATTTCTGGGATACGCTGTACTGGGGTGGTTTTGATTCGGCTAACGACTGGGCAAATAAAGGTTATGAGGTAATTATCTCCAGCCCTGACTACGTTTATATGGATTTTCCCTACGAGGTAAATCCACTGGAGCGCGGTTACTACTGGGGAACGCGGTTTAGCGACGAGCGTAAAATGTTTAGCTTCGCACCTGATAATCTACCGCAAAATGCCGAAACCTCTGTGGATCGCGATGGTAAAACCTTCACCGCGAAATCTGACAAAACCTGGCCTGGCGCTTATGGTCTGTCGGCCCAGCTCTGGAGCGAAACGTCACGTACCGATCGTCAAATGGAGTATATGATTTTCCCTCGCGTGGCTGCGGTGGCTGAAAGAGCCTGGCACCGCGCGGCCTGGGAGCTGGACTATAAGGCGGGTAAAGAGTTTATCGGCGGTGTTACCCGACATGTTGATCGGCAGGTGCTGCTGGAGGACTGGCAAATGTTCGCTAATCTGCTGGGGCAGCGTGAGCTGGCAAGGCTGGATAAAGCCGGCATTCATTATCGCCTGCCGGTTCCCGGTGCGCGAATTGCCGATGGTAAACTGGAAGCCAATATTGCGCTGCCGGGGTTAACCATTGAATATAGCGTGGATGAAGGGAAAAATTGGCGGCGCTACGAGGCAAATATGCAGCCAACGGTCGCTGGCAAAGTTATGGTCCGTGCTGTTAGTCCGGATGGAAAACGTTTCAGCCGTACAGAAACGCTCTGATATGCCCGGCTCACTAAAGGTGGGCCGTCTTAAGCGAGCGGAGTAAATATGGCGGTACTAAGCAGTTTTCTCATCGTCGCGTTTCTGGCTGGCGTAGTGGGGGCCTTACAAATACCTACGCTCAGCCTTTTTCTGTCAGTAGAGTTAAAGGCAGAGAGTGCCGCTATCGGCGTGTTTTATGCAATTAATGCCGGTATTGGCATAGGTGTTAGTTTCTGGCTGGCGGCGCTCTCAGATCGTCTCTGTATCCGTAGGCGTCTCCTTATCTTTTGTTACATCATGGCCGTTTGCAACAGCCTGATTTTTGCCTACAGCCGTGATTATCTGGTTTTATTGATTGTCGGATCTTTTCTTGCCGCCGTAGCTAATACCGCTACGCCGCAGCTTTTTGCTTTGGCGCGAGAATACAATGCCAGCCCAACATTCAATGCGCTAATGCGGGCACAGTTATCGTTGGCCTGGATTATTGGACCGCCTCTTGCTTTCAATATTACAGCGGCAGCCGGCTTCAAAATGATGTATTTGCTTAGTGCGGCAGTATTCGCACCGATCTTATTGCTGACGATGATGCTGCCAGCGAATAGAAAAGTGGCCATCCGGCCGAAAGTATTGACAGATATCAGGTCGAACGGTATGCCTGACATTAAAGTTGGCTTGCTGTTTGTAACTTCCGTGTTGATGTGGAGTTGCAGCGCGCTTTATTTAATTGATATGCCGCTTTTTGTTAGTCAGCGATTGGGACTGCCTGAACAAAGTATCGGGCTTATAATGGGAGTGGCAGCGGCAGTTGAAATTCCCGTTATGCTGCTGGCTGGACGCTATGTTGAGCGTCTGGGTAAAAAGCAAATGCTTAGCTGGTCGCTGTATGCCGGAATGATTTTTTATAGCGTACTGCCGTTTGCAACATCATTGTGGCAGCTGTTGTTTTTACAACTAATTAACGCGTTATTCATAGGCATAATTGCTACCGTTGGCATGTTCTTCTTTCAGGCGCTGCTTCCAGATAAACAGGGAGTTGCGACCACATTTTTTACCAATAGTGTTTCTGTTGGGATTATTTTCGCCGGGGTGCTGCATGTCTTGCTAACTAAAAATGGAAAACATGAATATGTGTACATTATAGCAGCAATATTGCTATTAACTGCCAGGTTTATATTGAGGAAAGTACAGGAAAAATAGTTTTATAGAGTAATGAAAAGGAGTCAGCAATGGAGAAGGTATTAATTACCGGCGGTGCTGGATATATAGGAAGTCATATTGCGTTAGCCTTATTAAATCAGGGGCGTGAAGTCGTTGTTCTGGATAATCTGACTAACAGTTCACCGATGTCTTTAGCCAAAGTTGAGGCCATTACTGGAAAGAAGATTTATTTTCATCGTGGTGATGTTCGCTATGCAAAGGATACCGATCTGATTTTCCGTCAGCATAATATTTCTGACGTTATTCATATGGCAGGTTTGAAATCCGTAAGCGAGTCTGTTATTCAACCTGGTCTGTATTACCAAAACAATGTAGCCGGAACGCTGAATTTACTGGACAGTATGACGCACGCCAACGTACGACATCTGATTTTCAGCTCGTCTGCCACTGTCTATGGCCTGCAAGAGCACGCCTGTGTTGCAGAATCCTGTCCCGTCGGGGGAACCACCAATCCTTACGGTACGACCAAGCTGGTCGTCGAAAAATATCTGTATGACATGGCCATAGCCGATTCCCGTCTGGCTGTCGTCGCGCTGCGTTATTTCAATCCTGCCGGAGCGCATGAGTCAGGATTAATTGGTGAAGATCCATGTGGTATTCCTGCTAATTTGATTCCCTATATTTTCCAGGTGGCGACCGGTAAGCTGGATTGCCTTTTTGTTTATGGAGATGACTATCCAACGGATGACGGTACAGGCGTACGTGACTATATTCATGTAATGGATTTAGCAGAAGGCCACCTTAAGGCTCTGGAACATTTGGGGCACGGTTTTAAAGCCTATAATTTAGGAACGGGAATAGGATATTCAGTTTTAGATATTATAAAAACTTTTGAAAAAGTATCGGGTCAGCGTATCCGTTGGGAAATTCGTGAACGGCGTAAGGGAGATGTGGCGAAATGTTTGTCAGATCCTTCACTGGCGCAGCGGGAGTTGGGATGGCAGGCAAAGCGCTGTCTGGAAAATATGATCGAGGATGGCTGGCGTTGGCATTCTGCGAATCCACAAGGATATTCTGGAAAGTAATTTTCGTAAATCGATAATTAAGGCAGGAGTATGAATGACACTTATCATAGCGATTCCACTATTGGCATCGCTCATCTGCAATATGAGTATAAGCTCAGTAAACTGAAGCTCGATTATTATTATCTGCAGGAAACTATCGCCGCTAACAAAGTAGGGAATGCTATTGCCGAGCTGCAGCATGCTTTCAATGTGGCAGTAGAAGAGCTGCGAATTTTCTTCAACCAAACTCCTGAGCTGGCCAGAACGGCTTCTTCTTTATATGTTGTTCCAACCATAGAATTGTTACCTGAGCAACGGTTGATTCATCGAATCTGGTTAGGAAGTCCAGTACCGTTTGAAGTTAACGAAGCTATCCGTCAATGGTTTTGTGCGATCGAGCAGGTTGCATCACTGACTCCAGCACCTTTCAGACAGATTTTGTGGGTCTGGCAAAAAGAGCAAATCCAGAGCGACCCGCGATTCAGAGGCAGGCCCGGTGAGGATATCTACCAGCTAGGTGAAATTATCACTACCAAAGGTATTATGCAGGTCAACTCTTTACAGCGGCTGACAGACCACTACCCAGGTTGTAACGACTATATTCTCAACCAGCTCCACCAGCAGCGCTATTACGCCACGCTATCGGATTATTTCAGATTATTAATTCTGAATAAGTATGGTGGTATCTATATGGATGCCGACACGCTGCCTTATAAACCGGTCAGCTGGTTTTTGTTTAAGCCTGAGCTTCCTGTTATTCAGCACTTCCCTGAAGGAAAAAAAGAGGCAGCTTATCTGAGCTGGCTTAATTTGTTTCTGGACGAAACAGGAATGATTATTGCGGCGAAAGACGATATTGCTATTGCGGATATTTTCTTTCGTCTCAATCAGGCTTACGCCGGATTGCCAGAGCGAGTACCGCCTAAAAATAGCATGTGGGAGCGTCAGATATTTGAGCTTTTTTATGCTATCTGGTGCGAGCACTGGATGACAACCTTTATCAGTCACGACAATTTTTGTCAGCATTACGGCGTCTTTTATCGCGAGCACAAGGAGCCAGTGCTTTGCGGTGTACGTGGAATGCGTTTGCAGGAAGACATTATCAGCGGCGAGCGGCGACCCTTGTCAAAGGCGGAGCAAAACAGCTATCGGCAGGCGATTAGACAGCTTGATGCCGTTGACTGGACGCTGAAAGATGCTCTGGATTTGAAGCAATATTGTGAGATTTACAGCGTGAATGAAGTACCCCGCATTGCTTACTCATTGCAGATGCGCTCTGATATTGAACATTTTCATTATTATTCAGTATTATCAGAAGATCCGTTACTTGATCGGGTTAATGCACTTTTCGGGCATTATCTGTTGAAAAGTAACGGCGAAAATATGGCTACCGGTAATTTCTGGCAAACTGTCGGCCGACATTCTGATGCAGCTGCCGTACAGGCACCAGTACAATCCGAAGAGATAATTTTCGTTCCTGGCCTCGAAAGTAACGATGAAGATCGTAATAAAATGGCCAGGCTGATTTTTAGCACCAGCTATCTGGAATTTTGCTCGGTGGCTAATCCTCGTCGGATGGATATCATTTCCCTGCAGCGAGCACAAAATATCGATCCCTGGCTAGGCTTTATTACTACGATCGTTACGCCAGGGGGCGACTTTACCGGATTTTTTACTGCGGGCCTGATGGCACAGCTAAAGCAGAATCCGGTTGAATATCTTTATCGTGAAGAAATGTTCTCTCTTGACCTGGACTACGATCGCTTCGTTGAGAAAAACAGTTGCAGTAAGGATTATTTTATCGTCAGTCTGGCGCTGGAAGCTACCGCCCGAGGAAAAGGCTACTTCCGGTTGCTGATGGCGGAGTCAGAACGTCAGGCTATTGCGCAGGGAGCAACTCGTATAACACTATGCGTTTGGGAAAATAGCAGGGCGCATTCTTTGTATCTAAAATACGGATTTTGCCAGATTGATCGTTCAGACCGCTGGCTGGCACTTTTTGCGGATCGATTGTGCTTTTTAACAAAAAGCCTGCCCTTGGGTTAAAAAAAAACCGGTGAGCGATCACCGGTTTTTTTGTATCAGGCATTATTTATCGTGCAGCGAGTCATCTTCACGGCAGTCGCCGGTGGCGCAGTGGCCATAAAGGTAGAGGCTGTGGTTGCTCAGCTTGATACCGTGTTTGGTGGCGATATCACGCTGGCGAGATTCGATGGATTCGTCTCTGAATTCGATCACTTTGCCGCAGTCCAGGCAGATAAGGTGGTCGTGATGATGCTGCTGCGTCAGTTCGAACACGGACTTGCCGCCTTCAAAGTTGTGACGGGTAACGATCCCTGCGTCATCAAACTGGTTCAGCACGCGGTAAACCGTGGCCAGACCAATCTCTTCGCCCATATCAATCAGGCGCTTATACAAGTCTTCCGCGCTGACGTGATGGCTCTCTGGCTCCTGAAGCACTTCCAGAATTTTTAGTCGAGGAAGCGTGACTTTCAGGCCGGCCTTCTTTAATGCGGTGTTGTTGTCAGTCATGCGGATATTGTCCTGTTACTTTACTGGTCACTAAATGGCTGAAAAGCCGTGAGCATCGGTCGACGCAAAAGCTGAGCGTCTCATTATAGAACTGATGCCTGGAAGAAACCACAGCAGAGATGCAAAACCATTGAGGGATGTAAGGATAAGATGTCGTTACGTCCGGAAAGCAAGCACCCATCTGTACCGGGTTAATATTCGTACATTCAACCTTTATCATCATTATGGTGAAAAGCGTTGCGTGAACGGAGCCGTACTATTGTACCGTTTTCCAGGCAAAAGTTACAAAAAAGTAGCTATCGATGCGATAGGAAAATGCGTTGGCCCGCACAAAATTGCCTGTTCGGCGGGCCGGGATCATCAGGCTTCGAGAATATCTTTCAGCTGAAGTTCTTCAGAAATCTGGTTTACCCACTTCTCGGTGCGCTCTTTGGTCAGTTCCGGCTGACGATCTTCATCAATGGCTAAGCCCAGGAAATGATTGTCGTCCGCCAGGCCTTTGGACGCTTCGAAGTGGTAACCTTCGGTTGGCCAGTGGCCCACGATGACCGCGCCGTTCGGTTCGATAATATCGCGGATAGTGCCCATCGCATCGCAGAAATATTCCGCGTAATCTTCCTGATCGCCACAGCCAAACAGCGCAACCAGCTTGCCGTTAAAGTCAATCTCTTCCAGCGTTGGGAAAAAGTCATCCCAGTCGCACTGCGCTTCGCCGTAGTACCAGGTTGGGATGCCCAGCAGCAAAATATCAAAGGCTTCAAGGTCTTCTTTGCTGCTTTTAGCGATATCATGAACTTCAGCCACCTCGTTACCGAGCTGCTTCTGGATCATTTTTGCAATGTTTTCCGTATTGCCCGTATCGCTGCCAAAGAAAATGCCTACGATTGCCATGACTTTAATAACCTCTTGAAACTTAATGATATGCGGCGGCTAGCCTGATGATGTAAACGGCAATAATAGCAGACAGCCACGGGAGGATAAACGGCTAATCCTCCCACATTTGTCGCTTTGTGCTTTGCCGCTGCGCCGCTCAGCGCGTTGGTTTGGCTAACTGCGCCATGAGCATCTCTTCAATCAGCTCGCTGCGGCTCATGTTGCGCTGCTCGGCGAGCTGGTTCAGGGCATCAACCGCGTCACTGTTCATTTTCAGCTCTACGCGCTTCAGCCCGCGCACTTTATCACGCTTAAGCTGGTTGCGTTTATTAATACGCAGCTGCTCATCACGCGTCAGCGGATTGGTTTTGGGTCGTCCCGGGCGACGCTCGTCTGCGAACAGATCGATCGTGGTGCGGTCCGTGTTTTCTTTTGCCATAGAATCGTGATACTGAAGGCTGGAGTTCTGATGGATTGGGCCATTAACATCGGCGACCGCAGTCGCCGACAAATTTTAGCGCGCCATCATACCCCAGTGAAAGTCGTGTCGACAAGATTAAAGCCTTTTACCGAAACAATTGTTTTCACAGAGCAAAAAAGCGGCGAATGGCGCGTAAAACGGCATCGGGCTTTTCAGCATGCACCCAGTGACCCGCTCCGGCTATCACATGCGCCTTTGCCGCAGGAAACTGAGCCAGCAGCGCCTGGCGATAATCTTCCGTTATATAGGGAGAAAGCTCGCCGCGAATAAACAGCGCCGGGCCGGGCCAGGCAGGCTGCGCTTGCCAGCCAATGATTTGATCATAGCACCGCCACAGCACAGGCACATTAAAACGCCATTCGCCATCATGAAAAGACTTCAGTAAAAACTGAATCACGCCTTCTTCGTCTATAGTTTGTCGCATCAGTGCGGCGGCTTCGCGGCGACCGGTGAGGCCCGCCTCGCTCACTGCCTTAAGCGCGGCAAAGATTCCGTCATGGTGGCGCTGCTGATAGGCAACCGGTGCAATATCAATAACAACAAGTTTTTCAATGCGTTCCGGCGCCAGCGCGGCCAGCATCATGGCGATTTTTCCGCCCATGGAGTGGCCGATAACGGAAAATTTTGCGATGCCCTGTTGGTCAAGCGATGCCAGGATGTCGTGAGCCATTGCCGGATAGTCCATCTCGTCGGCACGCGGCGAGAGGCCATGGTTACGCACGTCAAACTGGAGAACGCGACAGGCATCTTTTAACCCACGCGCCAGCACGCCAAGGTTGTCCAGATTGCCGAAAAGACCGTGAATCAGCACGACTGGCGCGGTAAAAGTGTCCATTTGTTCAGATTGCAGGCGGTAATTCAATTTCATGGCAAACTTCTTACAGGAGAAACGAAGGGTTAGGGTATCATAAAACATTGATTTTCTGCCGGAGCGGGCCGCCGGATCGTAAACGATCTTTTTACGGCATATTCCGACTTTTGTTCACAATCGGGGCTGGCGCTACACCCCGGCAGGATTTAACTTTATAATCCTCGTGTTAGAGCTGGTCTGTCTGCGCATGCGCAAAAACATGTCGCTAACTGGCTCTTATCAGCAATAATCGTACTGGATCAAGATGAAAACTATTGAAGTCGACGAAGAACTCTACCGTTATATCGCCAGCCACACGCAGCATATCGGTGAAAGCGCCTCTGATATTTTACGCCGGATGCTGAAATTTTCTGCCGGTCAGACGGTGGAAAAGGCGCCGGCACCCGCAGCAGCGCCTGCCGCGGTAAGCGTTGAAACGGCTGTTAAAGAGGAAGCCCGCCCGCAGGATCGCGTTCGCGCCGTGCGTGAACTGCTGCTGTCGGACGAGTATGCGGAGCAGAAGAAAGCGGTAAACCGTTTTATGCTGATCCTGTCGACTTTATACAATCTGGATCCCAAGGCATTTGCCGCCGCGACCGAGTCACTACACGGTCGTACGCGCGTCTACTTTGCAGGCAATCAGCAAACCCTGGTACAGAATGGCACCCATACCAAGCCGCAGCATATTCCGGGCACGCCGTATTGGGTGATTACCAACACTAACACAGGTCGCAAACGCAGCATGATTGAACACATCATGTCGTCCATGCAGTTCCCGGCGGAACTGGCAGACAAAGTTTGCGGCACCCTCTAATAAGCGTCAGGGAGAAGCGCCAATGGCCAGTCACCCCCGTGCCGGGCAGCCAGCCCAGCAGAGCGATTTGATTAACGTTGCACAATTAACCTCGCAGTATTATGTCCTGCAGCCGGAACCCGGCAACGCAGAGCATGCGGTAAAATTCGGCACGTCCGGCCATCGCGGCAGCGCAGGACGACACAGCTTCAACGAGACGCATATTCTGGCCATTGCTCAGGCAATTGCGGAAGAGCGTAAAAAGAACGGCGTTACCGGACCTTGCTACGTCGGCAAAGACACGCACGCGCTGTCTGAACCGGCCATTATTTCCGTACTGGAAGTACTGGCGGCGAACGGCGTGGACGTTATTGTGCAGCAGGACAACGGCTATACGCCGACGCCCGCTATCTCTAACGCCATTCTGGAGCACAACAAAGCGGGCGGCGCACAGGCTGACGGCATCGTTATCACGCCTTCGCATAACCCACCGGAAGATGGCGGCATTAAATATAACCCGCCAAACGGCGGCCCGGCCGATACTAACGTGACCAAAGTAGTTGAAGATCGCGCTAACCAGCTGATCAAAGACGGCCTGAAAGACGTTAAGCGCATCGCGCTGGATAAAGCCTGGGCAAGCGGCCGTTTACAGGAAAAAGATCTGATCCAGCCTTATATCGAAGGCCTGGCAGAGATCATCGATATTCCTGCTATTCAGAAAGCGGGCCTGAAAATCGGCGTCGATCCGCTCGGCGGCTCCGGCATCGCCTACTGGCAGCGCATTGCGGAATTCTACAAGCTGGATCTGACTATCGTTAACGATTCCGTCGATCAGACTTTCCGCTTTATGCACCTGGATAAAGATGGCGTGATCCGCATGGATTGCTCTTCTGAAAGCGCGATGGCGGGCCTGCTGGCGCTGCGCGACAAGTTCGATCTGGCGTTTGCCAACGATCCGGATTATGACCGCCACGGTATCGTCACGCCGGCTGGCCTGATGAATCCAAACCACTACCTGGCCGTTGCTATCAACTACCTGTTCCAGCATCGTCCACAGTGGGGCAAAGAAGTTGCCGTCGGCAAAACGCTGGTTTCCAGCGCGATGATCGACCGCGTAGTTAACGATATTGGCCGCAAGCTGGTTGAAGTGCCGGTTGGCTTTAAATGGTTTGTTGACGGCCTGTTCGACGGCAGCTTTGGCTTTGGCGGCGAAGAGAGCGCGGGCGCATCCTTCCTGCGTTTTGACGGCACGCCATGGTCTACCGATAAAGACGGCATCATCATGTGCCTGCTGGCTGCGGAAATCACTGCCGTAACCGGTAAAAATCCGCAGCAGCACTATGACGAGCTGGCCGAGCGCTTTGGTGCGCCTAGCTATAACCGTCTGCAGGCTTCCGCAACCTCCGCGCAGAAAGCCGCGTTGTCGAAGCTGTCGCCAGAAATGGTAAGCGCCGACACCCTGGCAGGCGATCCTATCACTGCACGTCTGACCGCTGCGCCAGGCAATGGCGCCTCTATCGGCGGCCTGAAAGTGATGACGGAAAACGGCTGGTTTGCTGCACGTCCTTCCGGTACGGAAGACGCCTACAAAATCTATTGCGAAAGCTTCCTGGGTGCCGAGCACCGCGAGAAGATTGAAAAAGAAGCGGTAGAAATTGTTAGCGAAGTGCTGAAAAACGCTTAATCGCGAGAGTCGACATATTAAGGCGCTGACTGGTCAGCGCCTTTTTTTATTATTGACTATCTCGCGATATAATAATTTCCTGACGTCCCTTAAAGCGTTTTGCAAACCCGGCTGTTTCTCCCATTAAACAATGCCGTAAAATAACGTTATTTTAACCGGGTATAAATGGCACGCTAAAAATAACCGTTAAATTCTATTAATGTTCAGTAAGATCACAAGGCTATTATCCTGCGAAGTTATGTTACTAACGTGATTTAATGTAAATAATCGGGTCGATTTATAGTCGTTGCGAAAATTAAGGTGTAGCCTGGATATTGGCGAAAGCAAACTTTCATCGCAACTGCCGTTACCATTCAGTAATGTTAAATTAGGGTTAAAAACCTTCCTTGAATTAACTGTTATTTAACTTTTTAGGGCGAATAAAATAATCAACCTTAACAGGTCTGATCAGTGGTAAATAATCAGGCAAATTGGTATTATTTTAACCAGTCCGTTTTGATTATTCAGGAGGGTTTATGAACCTTTACCAGCGTTATTCATTGCCTCATCTTATCCTGCGCCGTACCGCAACGATGCTTGTTGCTATCCTCGCGCTGCCCGTTATGCTGTTTTATCGCGACAGAAGCCGGTTCTATAGCTATCTGCATCGCTGCTGGTGCAAAAACAGTACGCAGCCGGTCTGGCTGGCGCAATCAGAAATGGCCGCAACGGAGCTTTATTAAGTTTCGCCTCCTGTCCGCTTTATAGCGAATGGCCTTTTTTAAGCTACTTCAGGCTGCTGATAAACTTTCATTTTCAATTATCAGGTCGCTTTCAAACCGGTAAATAATCAGCAGAGCCAGAGGCAGAGGCAGAGGCAGAGGCAGAGGCAGAGCGGACAAGGACACGCCGTAACCCGTCCCCGGGGGCTCATTTGGCGCGCCCATGCGCCAAAACGGTCCGTTTAACCTCCTGCTCTGGCCAAAGCTTTTCCCTTCAGCAACAGCGTCCACAGCCTGTACTTTAAACCTGTACAAGATATTTTGTTTTGTATAGTTTTAACAGCTACACTTAAGGGTGTCCGTAGCGAAGGGGAGAAAGAGATGAGTGATAAAATTCCGGTAGGCATCAGCGCCTGCCTGCTTGGCGACAGCGTCCGTTTTGATGGCGGCCACAAGCGCTGCGCTTTTGCCGCTGAAGATCTGGCTCCTTTTATGCGCTATGAACCCGTTTGTCCGGAAATGGCCATTGGTCTGCCAACGCCGCGCCCGGCGCTGCGTCTCACCGAGCAATCTGACGGTGCCGTTGAACTTTGCTTTAGCAATGGCAAGGGCGAGCCGCTGACCAATGAGATGCAGAGCTTTTCCGAGAAGAAGATCGCTAACCTGCATCACCTTTGCGGCTATATCGTCTGCGCCAAATCGCCCAGCTGCGGTATGGAGCGGGTGCGCGTATATCAGCCGGAAAATAACAACAACCGTAAAGAAGGCATCGGTATCTTTACGCGCGAACTGATGAAGCAAATGCCGTGGTTGCCGGTGGAAGAAGACGGCAGGCTGCACGATCCTGTGCTGCGCGAAAACTTTGTTGAACGTATCTACACGCTGCATGAATTTAATCAGATGTGGCGCAGCGGCCTGACTCGCGGCAAGCTGATTGCCTTTCACAGCCGCTATAAGCTTTCATTGTTAGCCCACTCGCAGCCGGAATATCGTGAAATGGGGCGCTTTGTCGCCGCTGTGGAAAGCTGGTCTTCACTGGAAGCGTTTGCCTTTGAGTATCGTCAGCGCCTGATGGACCTGTTGAAACACAAGGCGACGCGCGGCAACCATACCAATGTGATGATGCACGTTCAGGGCTACTTCCGGCCGCAGCTAAATGCGAAACAGCGCCAGGAACTGAGCTCGCTGATCGATCACTACCGGCAGGGGTTACAGCCGTTGCTGGCTCCGATGACGCTATTAAAGCACTACATGTCGGAATACCCCGATCCTTATCTGGCGCAGCAGCGCTATTTTGAACCCTATCCGGAAGCACTTCGCCTGCGTTACGGCCATTAATTTTTACACGGAGCTTTATGGCTACCCACCTTGTCTGGATGCGCAACGATCTGCGCATCCACGATAACTATGCGCTTCATGCAGCCTGTCGTGACGAAAATGCTACCGTGCTGGCGCTTTATATCGCCACGCCAGAGCAGTGGCGCGCGCATGACATGTCGGCAAAGCAGGCCGCGTTTATTTATCAAAGCGTTCAGGATGTACAGCAGTCGCTGGCGGATAAAGGCATTCCGCTACACTATCTGCAATGTGATGACTTTTCTGCCGCCGTCGAAGCGCTGAAAGATTTTTGCCAGCAGCACAAGGTCGACAGGCTGTTTTACAACTATCAACACGAAGTTAACGAAAGGCAGCGCGATGCCAAAGCGGAGCGCGAGCTTTACGACCTGGATGTTGTCTCGCAAGGGTTTGACGACGGCCTGTTGCCGCCCGGTAGCGTACTGACGGGCAACCGCGAAATGTTCAAGGTCTTTACGCCCTTCAGTAAAGCTTTTGTGCGGAGGCTACGTGAAGGCATGCCGGAATGCGCACCCGCACCGAAACCCCGCAATCGGGCTCCCTTACAGGAGAAGCCTGCGCTAAAGCCTTTTGACTATCCGCAAGAGGAATTCGACGAAGAGCTTTTTCCCGCAGGTGAAAAAACGGCCATTCAGCGCCTGCGCGAATTCTGCCAACAGCCGGTGGTAGATTATGCGGCAAAGCGCGATACGCCAGCCATCGACGGCACCAGCCGTCTTTCGGTTTACCTGGTTACCGGCGTGCTTTCTCCCCGCCAGTGCCTGCATCGGCTGCTGCGCGAACATCCCGATGCGCTGGAAAACGAAAAAACCTTTACCTGGCTTAACGAACTTATCTGGCGCGAATTCTATCGCCATCTGCTGGTTGCCTGGCCTGCGCTTTGTAAGCATCAGCCTTTTATCGGCTGGACCAAAAACGTGCAATGGCAAAGTGACGAAGAGCAGCTGACGGCCTGGCAGCAGGGAAAAACCGGTTATCCCATCGTCGATGCCGCCATGCGTCAGCTTAATACGCTGGGCTGGATGCATAACCGCCTACGTATGATTACCGCCAGCTTTTTGATTAAGGATCTGCTGATCGACTGGCGGATCGGCGAACGCTACTTTATGTCGCAGCTGATCGATGGCGATCTGGCGGCCAATAACGGTGGCTGGCAGTGGGCCGCTTCCAGCGGGAACGATGCCGCGCCTTACTTCCGCATCTTTAATCCGACCACCCAGGGCGAGCGTTTCGATAAGCAAGGCGAATTTATTTATCGCTGGCTGCCGGAACTGAAAGATGTTCCCGTTCAGCATATCCATCAGCCGCAGGAGTGGGCGAAGAAAAACGGCGTGCGGCTCGACTACCCGCCACAGATTGTCGACCATAAAGAGGCCCGCAAGCGCGCGCTGGCTGCTTACGAGGCGGCAAGGAAATAGCCGTGCCCGGCACCGTCTGCTAAAGTTGCCGCATTCAGAACGTGAAAAGATCAGGATGCGCTATGCAAAACAGTGAACTCGAAAAAATCGTTAATCAGCAGCTTAACAGCGCAGGCTTTAGCGACTATGCCCCGAACGGTCTTCAGGTTGAAGGCCGGGCGGAGATTCAAAAAATCGTTACCGGCGTGACGGCCTGCCAGGCGTTACTGGATGAAGCGGTACGCCTGCAGGCGGATGCGGTACTGGTGCACCACGGCTACTTCTGGAAAAGCGAAGCTCAGGTGATTAAAGGGATGAAGCGCAACCGGCTAAAAACGCTGCTGGCGAACGATATCAACCTGTATGGCTGGCATCTGCCGCTGGACGCGCATCCCGAACTGGGCAATAACGCCCAGCTGGCAAAAATGTTTGGTATTGAGGTGAAAGGCGAAGTGATGCCGCTGGTTCCCTGGGGCGAGCTGGCCGAGCCTTTAACGGGTGAACAGCTAAAAGAACGTATCGCTACCGTTCTGCAACGCGAACCGCTGCACTGTGGCGACAACGCGCCCGCGCAAATTCGTCGCGTGGCCTGGTGTTCCGGCGGCGGGCAGGGCTTTATCGACGCGGCCGCCGCCGCTGGCGTAGATGCTTTTATCTCCGGGGAAGTTTCCGAGCAGACCATCCACAGCGCGCGTGAGCAGGGCATACATTTTTTTGCCGCAGGCCATCACGCTACCGAACGCGGCGGCATTAAAGCCTTAGGCGAGTGGCTGGCGCAACATCACGGCCTGGACGTCACCTTTATCGATATCGATAATCCAGCCTGAAGACTAACGGGCGGTTACTGCGCCGCCCAAAGAGATGCCTGCGTCAGGGACTGGGCGCAACGGAAATCACAGAAAATCCTGCTACGCCATCCACACCCGCTCCGGGGGCATGCTGTCGTGCCGTGTCCTGCAATATCGCCTCGTGCACCTCTTCCTGAGTAGGTTCGCCGTCGCTTTCCAGCAGGACTTCGTCAGATCGGGTTTGACCTTCCACTTCGTGTTCGTAAGTAATTTTATATGTCGTAGCCATCAATACCTCCGTAAGACAGAAGTATTAAGCGTAGCTGCTGTGCAGCGCCTGCCGCGCTTTTTCGTCGTTTAACCTGGCGCAACCTTCTGTTACGTCAGCATTGACACCGCTATAACATTTCCGCATAACTGTTTCTTCTTTCTGGAAAACAGTGGCCTTGCCAACGGGCCCGGAGGAGCGTTTTGCAACGAGCACGTTGTTACCTTTTAGGCGAACGCGCGGTAGTGCTTGAGCTGGAACCCCCCGTCACTCTTGAGAGCCAGCAGCGTATCTGGGGCCTGTCGCAGCGGCTGGCCGATCGTGCAGAGGTGACGGAGGTCATTCCCGGCATGAACAACATTACGGTGATCCTGAGCAACCCGGAGCAGCATGCGCTGGACGCCATCGAATGGCTGCAAAGCTGGTGGGAAAAAAGCGAAGCGCTGGTGCTGGAAACGCGTGAAATTACTATTCCGGTGATTTATGGCGGCGCGGCAGGGCCAGATCTGGAGGTTGTGGCGCGCCACAGCAAGCTGACGGCAAAGCAGGTAGTGGAGGCGCATGCGGCAGGCCGCTATGTGGTTTTCTTCATTGGTTTCCAGCCAGGCTTTCCCTATCTGGCCGGACTGGACGAGCGGCTTTACACGCCGCGCCGCGCCGAACCCCGCATCCAGGTGCCTGCCGGTTCGGTTGGCATCGGCGGTAGCCAGACGGGCGTTTATCCGCTTGCCGCGCCCGGCGGTTGGCAGCTTATCGGCCAGACTTCCGTTGCACTGTTTACGCCCGAACAACAGCCGCCAACCTTTCTGCGGCCGGGTGATAACGTCCGCTTTGTGCCGCAAAAGGAGGGCGTATGCTGAAAATCATTCGCGCCGGGATGAGTACCACGCTACAGGATGCGGGCCGCACCGGCTGGCGTCAGTACGGTATCGGCAGCGGCGGCGTACTGGATTACCCGGCAATGGCAACGGCTAACCTGCTGGTCGGCAATGATAAAAACAGCCCGGTGCTGGAAATCACGCTGGGGCAGTTCTGTGCGGAATTTACCCGTGACGGCTGGATAGCGTTGACCGGTGCAGGCTGCCGCGCAGAGCTGGACGGCAAGCCTGTCTGGACCGGCTGGCGCACCGCCGTACGTAAAGGCTCGCGGCTGACCCTCAAAATGCCGTTGCGGGGGATGCGCAGCTATTTAGCGCTGGACGGCAGCTTTGCCGCCGTGCCGGTTTTAGGATCGTGCAGTACGGATATCAAAACCGGCTTTGGCGGTTTTGCCGGACGCCAGATTGAAGATGGCGACAGCCTGCCGCTGGGCGAGCCTGGCCGCGTTTTCCGCAAACCGGCGGGCGTTCGCCAACTGCTGTTTGATAACCGCGTTCGGGCAATGATCGGGCCTGAATACCATGAGTTCAGCCGTGAGAGCCGGGACCTGTTCTGGCGCACCAGCTGGCGGCTCAGCCCGCAGAGTAACCGCATGGGCTATCGCCTGGAGGGCCGCGTGCTGGCTCGTCAGGCAGAGCGCGAAATGCTATCGCACGGCCTGCTGCCCGGCGTCATTCAGGTGCCGCCAAACGGCCAGCCGATTGTCCTGATGGCGGATGCGCAAACCACCGGCGGCTATCCGCGTATTGCCTGCGTTATTGAGGCGGATCTTTATCATCTGGCGCAAATCCGCCTGGGCGAGCCCATCCATTTTATTCACTGCACGTTAGAAGAGGCATTACAGGCGAAGCGCGAACGCCAGCGCTCGCTGGAGCAAATGGCCTGGGGATTAGCCAATGAAGATTGATTTAAACGCCGACCTGGGCGAGGGCTGTGACCACGATCGCGAACTGCTACAGCTGGTCTCATCGGCCAATATCGCCTGCGGTTTTCATGCCGGAGATGCGGACACCATGCGACAGTCCGTGCGCTGGGCGCTGGAATATAACGTTCAGATTGGCGCGCATCCGTCATTTCCGGATCGGGAAAACTTTGGCCGTACGCGCTTTACCCTTCCGCCAGAGACGGTTTATGCGCAAACGCTGGAGCAGATTGGCGCGCTTCAGGCTATTGCGCAAAGCGAAGGCGGCAGCGTAACCCACGTCAAGCCACACGGCATGCTTTATAACCAGGCCGCACAAGAGCCGGCGCTGGCAGAGGCGATTGCTCGCGCGGTAAAAGCAGCGGATCCGCAACTGGTGTTGGTTGGCCTGGCAGGAAGCGAATCTATTAAGGCCGCCAGAAAAGCAGGGCTGATGACCAGGGAAGAAGTTTTTGCCGATCGCGGCTATCAGGCCGACGGTTCGCTGGTGCCGCGCTCGCAACCGGGCGCGCTGATAGAAAGCGACGAGCAGGCGATTAGCCAGACGCTGGACATGGTGCAGCTGGGCAAGGTTCGCGCTATCACCGGTGAGTGGGTAGATGTAAAAGCCGAGACCGTGTGCCTGCACGGCGACGGTGCGCACGCGCTCGTCTTTGCGCGTCAGCTGCACGCCGCTTTCGCTCGTCACGCTATCACCGTCAGCGGCCGTTAACCCGGCCCTCTCTCAAATCGCTATCTGGCATTGCCTTTGCATTCTTTTTCACTGGCCGTTTTCGCGACGGCCATTTTATTTTCTCTCCCTTACTGCGCTGCAGGTTACAAAGACTCATTTATTATCAGGAGGATAAATGGAGAACGCCGTCAATCTCTGGCCGCTGGTGGGTATTGCCGCCATCGTGCTGGGTTTTCTGTTACGTTTTAACCCCGTGCTGGTGGTATTGGTAGCCGGACTGATCACCGGTCTGGCGGCGAAGATGCCGGTCGCCGATATTCTGGAAAAGCTGGGCAGCGGATTTTTAAATACCCGCAACCTGCCGTTAATTCTGCTGCTGCCGCTGGTGGTTATTGGCCTGCTGGAGCGTCACGGGTTAAAAGAGCGGGCGCAGGCCTGGATTGCCCAAATCAAAAGCGCCACGGCGGGAAGACTGCTGATGGTTTATTTGCTGGTGCGCGAACTCACCGCGGCAATGGGGCTGACCAGCCTTGGCGGCCATCCGCAGATGGTGCGGCCGCTGCTGGCCCCGATGGCAGAAGGCGCGACGGAGAATCGCTACGGCGAACTGCCGCCTGACGTTCGCCATCGTCTGCGCGCAATGGCGGCGGCAACCGATAACGTCGGGCTGTTTTTTGGCGAAGATATTTTCGTCGCCTTCGGTGCCATTATCTTTATGCATAACTTTATGCAGGAGTCGGCCGGTATTGAAACCGATCCGCTAAAGATTGCTGTCTGGGGCATTCCAACG
>Ga0153980_1000067_pt1 | contig 73402 bp, 67 predicted proteins | sample TSGA064MetaG_FD_104722 | JGI IMG/M metagenome (GOLD analysis project Ga0153980, IMG submission 104722) | Attine ant fungus gardens microbial communities from Georgia, USA - TSGA064 MetaG | ecosystem: Host-associated > Fungi > Mycelium > Unclassified | place: USA: Georgia, Magnolia Springs State... | reverse complement strand
TGGTTTCCACGTCATCTCCTCCGATGTTCGGAATAGTTCTTAAATGTTCGTTTTCGAGCATTATAATAATCGCAAAGCGACACCGACGCCAGCGTTAACCGAATAAAAACATTTATGCGTGATGGAGGTAACAGAATTGTTCAGGAAAAAGCCATATAGCCCTGTGCTTTATTGGGTTATTGTTGGCTTTGATCGCGATACAATAGCGCCCGATTGTCATCTTTTGAGAACAGACCATGGACCAATTTGAGTGTATCGACGTACAGCAGGCGCAGGCTAAGCTTTCGCAAGAAAAAGCGCAGCTGGTAGATATCCGCGATCCGCAAAGCTACCTGGCAGCCCATGCCAGCGGCGCTTTTCATCTTACCAACACCACCCTGCCTGCTTTTATGCAGCAAAGTGACCTGAACGCACCGGTGCTGGTAATGTGCTATCACGGCAACAGCAGCAAGGGCGTGGCCCAGTATCTGCTGAGCCAGGGGTTTAAAGAGGCTTACAGCATCGACGGCGGCTTTGACGCATGGCGCGCTGTCTTCCCACAACAGATTTCTTCTGGCGCAGAATAGCCGCAAAATAAAACATTTTTATACTATAAACAGGGATTTTACCGGCGATGACGCGTATTACTGAGTTTGCTAATCCCCGCATGGCGCAGGCCTTTGTGGACTATATGGCGACGCGGGGTGTAAGGCTGCGTATTGAGCATGATGACCGCTATACGCTGTGGCTGGATGACGATTCACAGCTGAATCTGGTCGAAAACGAACTCGGTCAGTTTATCCGTGAGCCCAATCATCCACGTTATCTGGCGGCCAGCTGGCAGTCCGGCACGACCACCAGCGGCATCTCCTATAGCGGCTCGTCACTGATGGCCAATATCCGCGAGCGGGCTGGCCCGCTGACGCTGACCGTCATCGCTGCCTGCTTTATCGTCTTTATCCTGATGCAGATTGTGGGCGACCGCACCGTCATGGGCTGGCTCTCCTGGCCCAATGCCGACCAGCATTTGCAGCTATGGCGCTGGTTCAGCCATGCGCTGCTGCATTTTTCACTGGTGCATATTCTGTTTAACCTGCTGTGGTGGTGGTATCTGGGCGGCGCGATTGAAAAACGGCTCGGCAGCGGCAAGCTCTTTGTCATTATGTTAATCTCCGCGCTGCTCAGCGGCTGGATGCAGGCAAAATTCAGCGGCGTCATGTTTGGTGGTCTTTCCGGCGTGGTTTACGCGCTGATGGGCTACGCGTGGCTGCGGGGAGAACGAGATCCCGCCAGCGGTATTTACCTTGAGCGTGGCCTGATGGCATTTTCCCTTGTCTGGCTGGTCATCGGCTATATGGGCTGGTTTAACCTGTCCATCGCCAACGCCGCGCACGTTACCGGACTGCTGCTCGGGCTGGCAATGGCCTTTGTCGATACCCGAAAAACAAGATAGCGCATATACAGGAGAGCTTTGTGAAGCAGACGCAACGTCACGACGCCATTATCGATCTGGTTCGTCGTCAGGGCTATGTCAGTACCGAAGAGCTGGTGGATCATTTTACCGTCAGCCCGCAAACCATTCGCCGCGACCTGAACGAACTGGCAGAGCAAAATAAAATCCAGCGCCACCACGGCGGCGCGGCGCTGCCTTCCAGCTCGGAAAATACCGCCTGGCAAGACCGCAAAATGATGTGGTCGGCGGAAAAGGCGCGTATTGCGCAGCGCGTCGCCAGCCAGATCCCGGACGGTGCCTCACTGTTTATCGATATCGGCACCACGCCAGAAGCGGTTGCTCATGCGCTGTTGAACCACAACAACCTGCGTATCGTAACCAATAACCTCAACGTGGCGATGCTGCTGATGAGCAAACCCGACTTCAGCCTGATTGTGGCCGGTGGTGAAGTGCGCACGCGCGACGGCGGCATTATGGGCGAGGCGACGCTGGACTATATTTCTCAGTTTCGGCTGGACTACGGCATCCTGGGGATCAGCGGCATCGATATGGACGGCTCGCTGCTGGACTTCGACTATCACGAGGTACGCACCAAGCGGGCGATTATTGAAAACTCGCGCTGCGTGATGCTGGTGGCCGACCACTCAAAGTTTGGCCGTAACGCCATGGTTAACCTGGGCAATATGAGCCTGATAGATTATATGTTCACCGACGAGCTACCGCCGCCGGGCGTACTCAAAACTATCGAACAGCACGAAGTCCATCTGGAAATTTGCTGAGGCCTCGTACGGCAGTAATAGATAGCAGGTTGCAGGAGCGCAAACAGGCATGAAGAGAAAAATGAGTTTCGGCGTAGTTTTAATCCCGGTGTTACTTATTGGGTTCGCCGCCGGCTATTTTTACCTGCCGCAGCTGCTGAAAGAGATAAAAAGCAGCCCGCAAATTGTCTGGTATAGCGCAAGGCCCGACCTGACCTGGCAAGTTTTTAGCCAGTGTAAACAGCATGTTGATGATGCAGACGCCTGCTATCAGGCTTATAGCGCGGCAGTAGCGCTGGCAGAGTCGGGCCGGTGTGATGCGCAGGGCCTTAAATTGAAGTACCGCTTCAAGCTTCTGACGCAGCACGCCAGCCCGGCTGAGATTGAGAAAGAGATCGACAAGGAGTGTCGACAACGCTAGCGGCACGGACCCGCTGATAAAGCCTGGCGGCGGCGTTTTTTTCACGGCTTAAAAACGCTACCGCAAAACACCGCAGATTACCCCGCTAACCTTGCCCCTTTGAAATCTTAAGAAAAAACGTTTCGACTTTTTCACTCCCCCGCATGAGCATTTTTTTCTGTTCAGGTCTTAACTGTATGTGTCCCGCCTGTTCTCCTCTTACCATTTCAAAAGGAAGCGGTATGTCGCATCAGAAATTTAATCAGGCACGTTTTGAGGCGGCTTTAACCCGCCAGTGGCAGCATTTTGGACTTTCTGCAGCAGATGAGATGACGGCTTATCAGTGGTGGCAGGCGCTGAGCGGCGCGCTTGCCGAACTGCTTGCCGCCGCACCGCCGACGAAAGCGGTAAAAAAGCAGCGTCACGTAAACTACATCTCTATGGAGTTTTTGATCGGCAGGCTGACCGGCAACAATCTGCTGAACCTGGGATGGTATGACGGCGTGAAGGCTTCTCTGGCGGCGCACCAGCGTGATTTAAGCGAGCTGCTGGAAGAAGAGGTCGATCCCGCTTTGGGTAACGGTGGCCTGGGGCGCCTGGCCGCCTGCTTTCTGGATTCGATGGCCACTGTGGGCCAGTCCGCTACCGGCTATGGCCTGAACTACCAGTATGGCCTGTTTCGACAATCCTTTGCCGATGGCCGACAGATGGAAGCGCCGGATGACTGGCACCGCGCCAGCTATCCGTGGTTCCGCCATAACGCCGCGCTGGACGTTGACGTCCATTTTGGCGGCAAAGCTATTAAGAATGCGCAGGGCAAAGTGGAATGGCAGCCCGCCGTAACGCTGCGCGGCGAGGCCTGGGATCTGCCGGTTATCGGCTATCAAAATGGCGTAGTGCAGCCGCTGAGGCTCTGGCAGGCAAGCCATGCGCATCCTTTTAATCTGACGCTGTTTAACGACGGCAAATTTCTGCAGGCGGAGCAGCAGGGTATCGAAGCGGAAAAGCTGACCAAGGTACTCTACCCCAACGACAATCATCAGGATGGCAAACGGCTGCGCCTGATGCAGCAATATTTTCAGTGCGCCTGTTCGGTCGCGGACATTTTACGCCGCCACCATCGCGCGGGCAGGCCGGTGACGGAACTGCCCGACTATGAAGTTATCCAGCTAAACGACACGCATCCTACCATTGCCATTCCCGAGATGCTGCGCGTGCTGCTGGATGAGCATCAGCTGGAATGGGATGATGCCTGGGCGATTGTCAGCAACACTTTTGCCTATACCAACCACACGCTGATGCCGGAGGCGCTGGAGCGCTGGGATGAGCGGCTGGTGCGCTCGCTGCTGCCGCGCCATTACCTGATTATCAAAGAGATTAACCGACGCTTTAAAAAGCAGGTAGAGAAGCAGTGGCCGAACGACGAGGCGGTGTGGGAAAAGCTGGCGGTGCTTTACGACAACCAGCTGCGCATGGCGAACCTGTGCGTGGTCAGCGGCTTTGCGGTTAACGGCGTGGCGGCGCTGCACTCCGAGCTGGTGGTTAAAGATCTCTTTCCGGAATATCACCAGCTTTGGCCCGCTAAATTTCATAACGTCACCAACGGCATTACGCCGCGCCGCTGGTTAAAGCAGTGTAACCCGCTGCTGTCAGAACTTATCGACGACACGCTTAAGGTCGAATGGGTCAATAACCTTGACGCATTAAAAGGTCTGGAAGCTTTCGTCGACGACCCCGCTTTCCGCCAGCGCTATCGGGAAATCAAGCACGCCAATAAAGTTCGGCTGGCCGACTATGTTCACCAGCGAACCGGCATAGTGATTAATCCTGAAGCGATATTCGATGTGCAAATCAAACGGCTGCACGAGTACAAACGCCAGCACCTTGGCCTGCTGCATATCCTCTCCTGCTATAAGCGGCTGCGCGAAAACCCCGATATGGACTTTGTGCCGCGCGTCTTCTTGTTTGGCGCCAAGGCCGCGCCGGGCTACTACCTGGCAAAAAACATCATCTATGCCATCAATAAAGTGGCCGAGAAAATCAATAACGACCCGGTTATTGGCGACAGGATGAAGGTTGTCTTTATTCCTGACTATCGCATTACCGCCGCCGAAATGATGATCCCGGCGGCCGATATCTCCGAGCAAATTTCTACCGCAGGCTATGAGGCTTCCGGCACCGGCAACATGAAGCTGGCGCTAAACGGCGCGCTGACCGTTGGCACGCTCGACGGTGCCAACGTCGAGATTGCCGAACAGGTAGGCGCGGAAAACATCTTTATTTTTGGCCACACCGTAGACGAAGTGAAAGCGCTGAAAAAAAGCGGTTATGCACCGCTTAAGCTACGTAAAAAAGACAAGCATCTGGACGCTATTTTGAAAGAGCTGGAAAAAGGCTTCTTCAGCAACGGCGACAAAAAGGCGTTTGAACCCATGCTCTCCAGCCTGGGCGCGGGCGGCGATTTCTGGCAGGTACTGGCCGATTTCGCCAGCTACTGCGAGGCGCAAAAGCGGGCCGAACAGCTTTATCGGGACCAGGATGCCTGGACCAAAATGACCATTCTGAACACCGCGCGCTGCGGCATGTTCAGCTCTGACCGTTCTATCCGCGATTATCAACAGCGCATTTGGCAGGCCAGACGATAAGGGAGCAGCAATGGATAAAAAGAAGTTTGAACAGGCAGCGGCGGCGGCAGGTATCGCCGCCCGTTATGTTAATGCAAAAGGCGAACAGGAAGAGATCTCCATGGATATCCGTCAGCGTCTGCTGGCGGCAATGTCCACAAAGCGCGATAAGCCAGGCCCGGTGCCGCCGTGCAAGGTCTTCCGGCGTAAACGCACCATGCAGCTGGAGGTAGGCGGTAAAGGCAGCTACCAGTGGTGGCTTATTACGGAAAAGGGACGTGAATACCAGGGCGAGGTGAGCGCTGGCGAATCGGTTACGCTGCCGTCTTCGCTGGCCTATGGCTACCATCAGCTGTCGCTGCGCCAGGCCAAAAAAGAGTGGCAGTGCCGGATTATCGTGGCACCTAAACGCTGCTACGAGCCGGAACCGCTGCGTCAGGATAAAAAGCTCTGGGGAGCTTGCGTACAGCTTTACACGGTGCGTTCGGAACATAACTGGGGCATCGGCGATTTTAGTGATTTAAAACGTATGCTGGCGGAAGTGGCCGATCGCGGCGGCGCCTTTATCGGCCTTAATCCCATTCATTCGCTTTATCCGGCCAGCCCGACTAACGCCAGTCCTTACAGCCCCTCCTCGCGGCGCTGGCTCAACGTACTCTATATCGATGTTAATGCGGTGCCGGAGTTTCAGGAAAGCAAAGAAGGCCAGCGCTGGCTGCGCGGCCAGGCGATTCAACGTCGGCTAAAGCAGGCAAGGGAAGAGGAGTGGGTAGACTATGGCGTGGTCGGCGAGCTGAAGATATTTGCCCTACGCTACGCCTGGCAGCGCTTTAGCCAGCACAAAGAAGACCATCCCAGCCGCGCGCACTTTGCCGCATTTGTAGAGAAGGGCGGCGAGAGCCTTTACTGGCAGGCCGCTTTTGATGCGCTGCACGGTGCAATGCTGAAAGAGAATGAAGATTACTGGGGCTGGCCGGTGTGGCCGGAAAACCTGCGCGAAGCGCACGGCGAAGCGGTAAAACAGTTTTGCCAGCAAAATGAAGACGAAGTGCATTTCTGGCTGTGGATGCAGTGGCTGGCAAACCGGCAGTTTGACGAATGCTGGCAGGAAAGCCAGCAGCGCGGCATGCCGATAGGGCTGTATCGCGATCTGGCCGTTGGCGTAGCGGAAGGCGGCGCGGAAACCTGGAGCGACAGAGAGCTGTACTGTATGGATGTTTCGGTCGGCGCACCGCCGGACGTGCTGGGCCCGCTGGGACAAAACTGGGGCCTGCCGCCGATGGATCCGCATATCATGACGGCGCGAAGCTATCAGCCGTTTATCGATTTGCTGCGGGCTAACATGATGAGCTGCGGCGCGCTGCGTATCGATCACGTCATGTCGCTGCTGCGCCTGTGGTGGATCCCGTATGGTGAAACGGCCAACTTTGGCGCCTACGTTTACTACCCGGTTGACGATCTGATGGCGATTCTGGCGCTGGAAAGCCAGCGCAATCAGTGCATGGTGATCGGTGAAGACTTAGGGACGGTGCCGGCGGAAATTATTTCTAAACTTCGCGAGTGCGGCATCTATTCGTGGAAGGTGCTCTATTTTGAGCAGGAAAGCCACGACCGCTATCGTCCGCCAGCCAAATGGGTAAGGCAGTCGATGGCCAGCGCCACCACGCACGATCTGCCAACGCTGCGCGGTTTCTGGAACGCGGTCGACCTGGAGATGGGGGAAGTTTTAGGACTTTATCCGGACAAGGTTGTGCTGCACAGCCTGTATCAGGACAGGGCGCGGCAAAAACAGGCGCTGCTGGAAGCGCTGCACCGTTACGGCTGCGTGCCGAAGAACAGCGGCAAAAAAGCCAGCCTGGTTAAAATGTCGCCGCAGCTTAATCGGGGCATGCACCGTTTTCTGGCCGACAGCAACAGCGCCCTGCTGGGACTGCAGCCGGAAGACTTACTGGATATGGACAGGCCGGTTAACGTGCCGGGCACAACGGATCAGTATCCCAACTGGCGACGCAAGCTAAGCAAAACGCTGGAGGAGATGTTTGCCGATACCCAGGTCAATCTGCTGTTAAAAGAGGTTAACCGTCGGCGTAAAGCGGAGAAAAAAGCGTAGGCCGTCCTGGTGATACCAGCTTAAAAATAAAAAAAAACCGGCCTGATAAGCCGGTTTTTGATGTGAAAAATACAAAAAACGGCACGCCTTATGGCTGAGCCTTTAACGTCTTACCGTCTACAACATAATTTTTCTGGTTATTCGGGCCGATAAAATCGCTGGCCGGTTTACCGACCACTAGCCTGTCAAAGGCGGCTGATTTTATGGGCACGTAATTTTCTGCGCTGTCAGGCGATCCTTTCCCGTTATATTTCGCAATATAAGGATAAGGGAATACGGGACGCGTAGCTTTCAACGGCGGCATTGCGACAGCGACCGGCGAGCTTACGCGCAGTACGCCGTGGAAATGGGCTTCCGCATCTTTTCCCACTTCTGACGTTTTACTCTGCGGCTTTGCGGGCATGCCTGCGGTCGGCTCAGCAACGGCTGATTTGCCCGCAATCAGTTTTTCAGGCGCATGATTTTGCTCGGTCCACGCCATCAGTGGTGAAAGCAGATTAACCTGATCTAATCCTTCCCCGCCGCCGCAGTGGCCTACGCCCGGCAGCAGGAACAGACGAAGAAATTGCTCTGTAGATTTCTCGCCAAGATAGGCCTGTACGCCACGATAGTAAGCGATGGAAAAGGCCGGACTGACGGAATCATCAGCAAGGCCATGCCACATAATCAGTTTACCGCCTCGCTTCATAAAACCGCTGAGATTGGTATTGGCCGCGTTATACAGCGGAGCCAGCTGTGCAACCGCCGCAAAGTTTTGTCTGTTCAACGGGAAATCGTGCAGGGTAGTAATGTTTTGTTTCCCGCCCGGTAGCAATACCGATTGCAGCGCGGGCAATGCCATCGTTTCCGCCATAGAGTGACCGTTAGCGGTAGCCGGAACCGGCCAGCGCAGCTCAGATCCGAGCGGTAGACCGGCGACAACAAACTGATTGCCTTCGCTGTCTGAGGCACCGCGATAGAGTTTTTCCACGACGCTGATTTCTTCTGCTGTCAGGCAGTTCGATTTATCCGTCTGATTTGCCGCGCAGGTATTAACCCACTTTGGTGAGAAGGTGCAGGCATACGGATTGGCCAGTAATCCATCGTTGATGCCAGAAAGAGTCGGACAGTGCGCCAGTACCGCACGATGAAGAATGGGCAGGCGGTCCTGCAACAGAATCGCTGAGCCGTCCGCACGCTGATTAGCGACCACGTCCCAGCCGTGGAAAAATGAATTCTGGAACTGGAAAAAGGCGGCTGAAGCGCCTGCGGTAATACCATCAAAGTCGTCCGGGAAGCGCTGCGCTTCCATCAGCGCTTCACGTCCGCCATCGGAACAACCCATAAAATAGGCATACTTCTGCGTCTGGCCGTAGTAAGTCTGGATCAGAGCTTTCGCCAGCAGGGCTGTGAGGTGATTGGCGCGATAAGCAAAATCGATGCGTTTTTGCGGATCTTCAGCCCAGCTGGCATCCATCATGCTGCCGCTGTGGCCCATGTCGGTTGCGGCAACCACGAACTCGCCCTGCGTGGCTGGTGCGCAGCCGCTGGCGTTGGTCGGGCTAAGGTTGATTTCTCCACATAATCCGCCGCATCCCACCTGAAGAAAACGCTGCGTCCACTGCTGTTGTGGCAGCGCAACTTCGATACCAATCGAAGGCGCGATGGTCGCTTTTACCTGACAAAAGCTTCCCTCGGCAGTTTTCAGCGGGGCCGCAGAGTTAATAGTGACTTTCCCGCCAATTTTATTGCTCAGGTTGACGGAACTTAACTGGCTACAGTCCATAACCGGCTTCACGGTTGGTAAATTATCGGCAGCGGTAGCCTGGGCGGCAATTAGCATAATGCCCGTGGCTATTGCCCACTGAAAGACTCTGGTTAAAACCCTGTTCACCTTATCGATTCCTGTTTTTTAATCCGTTTAAATTAGTCAGGGCGAATTATAGTGAATCGCGAAAGTCTCCAGAGCGGCTTTTCACTATCTTAACGACAGGGTTGAAGCATTTGACCGGCATCGGGCGTTCGCCATCCTGCCTTTTTCTGTTTCAGGGCATTTATAGCCATAAAAAAGCCGGGCGGTTCACGGCCGCCCGGCTGTTGCTATTAACCGCTTAGTAGAACGAGTGCTCGCCGCGCTGGTGCTCGGTTAAATCGCGCACGCCTTTCAGCTCCGGGAAGGTCGCCAGCAGCTCTTTCTCGATGCCTTCTTTCAGCGTCACATCAACCATTGAACAGCCGTTACAGCCGCCGCCAAACTGCAGAATAGCGAAGCCGTCTTCGGTAATCTCCATCAGCGATACTTTACCGCCGTGGCTGGCCAGCTGCGGGTTAATCGTGGCCTGTAGCTGATACTCTACGCGCTCAATCAGCGGCGCGTCGTCGCTCACCTTACGCATTTTGGCGTTAGGGGCTTTCAGCGTCAGCTGGGAACCCAGGTTGTCGGTAACAAAGTCGATTTCCGCCTCTTCAAGATAAGGCGCGCTCAGCGCGTCAACGTAAGCGGTAAGTTTTTCAAACTTCAGCTCGGTATCCGTGGCTTCTACCGCATCGGGTGGGCAGTAAGAAACGCCGCATTCCGCACCAGGCGTACCCGGATTGATAACGAATACGCGAATCTGGGTGCCTTCTTCCTGTTTGGACAGCAGTTTTGCAAAGTGCTCTTGCGCAGAATCAGTAATTCGGATCATGGCGATTGCTCAATAGTTGACTAAATTAGTGGGTTTATTTTACGCTCATCGCCGACGCTCTACAAGGTGCGGCAAAGGCACAGAACCTGCACGCTGGCGGCACCGGCGGCCAGCAGGATACGGCTAATCTCTTCCACGGTGCTGCCGGTGGTCACGACGTCGTCCAGTAAAGCGATATGCCGCCCTTTGACCTCGCTTTCAACCCTGAACGCGCCGCGCAGGTTGCGGCGCCTGGCTCGCGCAGTCAAAAAATGCTGCACGGCCGTCCGCTTTTTTCGGCATAGTCCTGCAGGGTGGTAAGGGCAAGCCAGCCAGCGCGCCAGATAACGAGCCAGCTCCTCCAGCTGATTATAACCGCGCCGCCAGGCACGGCTATGATGCAGCGGCACGCACAACAGCAGATCGGGCCGCACCAGCCGTCGTTCACGGTGCGCCGTTAACCAGGTTAGCAAAACTAGCCGCGCCAGCATCGCCGAATGTGCTGTCTTGTGAAAAAACTTCAGCTGGCGGATCTGATTTTGCAGCGGCGGCTGCCAGTCGGTGACAAATACCAGCTGCTGCCACGACGGCGGATGGCGCAGGCAGCGTCCGCATTCTGCCTCAGGATAAAGCGAAGGCATACCGCAGCGCGGACAGCAACGCGGGCGCGATAACGTGCGCAGACAATAGCTGCAGATACCGTGATGGGCAAGCGCCAGCGGCATCTGGCATAGCCAACAGGCGGCGGGCATTGATAGCATAGCGTCCTCCATGACCAAAACAGGATAATAAAAGATGGCGCAGCTTTACTGGCAGACAATCGGCACGGGAGATCGCGATCTTGTGATGCTGCACGGATGGGGTCTGAACGCAGGTGTATGGCAAAACGTCGTCGCGCGACTCAGCCCGCATTTTCGTCTGCACCTGGTGGACCTGCCGGGCTATGGCCGCAGCGAGGGTTTTCCGGCGATGAGCGTGGAAGAGATGGTCGCTAATCTGCTGCCGTTTGCGCCTGCACAAGCGGTCTGGCTCGGCTGGTCGCTGGGCGGCCTGGTTGCCAGCTCTCTTGCGCTACAGCATCCGCAGCGCGTTCGCGGTCTGATCACCGTCGCGTCTTCACCCTGCTTTACCGCGCAGGAAGAGTGGCCCGGCATCAAGCCCGAAACGTTAAGCAACTTCCAGCAGCAGCTGAGCGAAGATTTTCAGCGTACCGTCGAGCGTTTTCTGGCGCTGCAAACGCTGGGTACCACAACGGCAAGGCAGGATGCGCGCCAGCTGAAAAGCGTGGTGCTTTCTCTGCCTGCGCCGGAAGTGGGTGTTTTACAGGGTGGCCTGGAAATTTTACGCACGGTCGATCTGCGAGAAAAAATGCAGGGGCTGGCCGTCCCGCTGCTGCGGATATACGGCGCGCTGGATGGTCTGGTTCCGCGCAAAATAGCTTCGCTGCTGGATGAACAGTGGCCGCAGAGCAGCTCGGTCATTATTGAGAAAGCCGCGCACGCGCCTTTTATTTCGCATCCCGAAGACTTCTGCCAGCAACTGCTTGATTTTGACCTGGAATTGCCGCGGTAATTTTCCGCTGAAAACTGGCGAATTATTGGTTAGCGATAATAATTATCGGGGACGCTGACCTTGCTTACCTCTGAGTGGGACTGGCTTTACCACACCCTATAGTCGAAGGCAGCGGCGGATTAAAATAAAACTAACGCGGAGTGTCTCTGATGAAACTGAAAACTATGGCTGTTGCTGTGCTGGCAATGTCACTGCCTTTTGCTGCGCTGGCGGCAAAAGAAGTGACCAAAGAAGAAGTTAAAAACATGAAGCTGGAAAAAATTGGTACGGTGCACACCACGGCGGAAACGACCTCGCCAATGGACGCTAAACACGTACTGTCTAAGCTGGCGGATGAAAAGGGCGGTAAATATTATCTGATTATCGCCGGCCGCGAGCACGGCAAGTTCAGCGCGATTGCCGACGTTTATAAATAAGCTTTAGCCCGGCAGGCAGAAATTATTCTGCCTGCTGTTTCTCTCCGGCATTCTTCAGCCACAGATAGTGCCACGGCGGCAGCGTTAGCGGGTGATTGCTGTCGAAAATGCTGTTCCCGGCAATATCGCGATAGAGCCGCTCGTCCGGCAGCCTGTACGTCACCTCTTTGCCGCTCAGATTAAAGATGCACAGCACCTCTTCATGCGCCTTTGCGGATTTCCGGCGTAAAATAAACAGCGAGTTATCGCTTTCCAGCACTTCCACAGGATTATCGGGATGAAAAGCGGGCTGGCGGGTTCTCAACTGTATAAGCTGGCTAAGGCCGTGATAAACCTTATGGCGTAAAGAACGCGTATCGCTAAGCGCCGCCTCAATCTCGCTGATGGCATATTTTTCGCGGTTAATGGCCCGGTTATGGCCGGCAACTTTGACGCCTTCCATATCGTTGCGCGATCCTAAAATGCTTTGAATATAGATGGCTGGCACGCCCGGAAAAGCCAGCAGGACCGCGTGCGCCAGCATAAAGCGCTGGAACCGCGTATCGTCACTGTCCTCTTTCTTATTTAACGCATCCATATAGGTCACGTTAATTTCGTAAGGGCTACTGGTGCCGTCGGGATTATTTTTATAGGAAATTAATGCCCCTTCCAGCGCCAGGTCCCTGACCAGCGAGACTATTTCCGTTTCCGGCAGGATGCCGCGCAGTGGATTCAGCCCAATGCCGTCGTGTGAAGCCAGGAAATTAAACCAGGTCGTTGCGCCGTTGCCGGCATCCAGCGAGGCGGCCCATTTTTTCAACGCGCGTGAAGAGCCGTAATGAATAGCGTGCAGCAGCAGCGGCGGCAGCGAGAACTGATAAACCATCTGCGCTTCATCGTGACCGTTGCCAAAATAGCTGATGTTATCTTTATGCGGCACGTTGGTTTCAGTGATAATCACCGTGCCGGGTGCGACCTCGTCAGCAATAGCGCGAAACAGCTTAACCAGCTGGTGGGTTTTCTCCAGATGGATACACGAGGTGCCGGGCGTTTTCCACATATAGCCAACCGCATCCAGCCGGATGTAATCCGCGCCTTTCGTCAGATAATCCAGCAGGACCTTAACCATATTCAGCAGCACTTCCGCTCTGGCAAAGTTCAGATCGATTTGATCGGCGCTGAAAGTCGTCCAGATAAAGCGCGTTTCGCCGTTTGCCAGCGTAAAAGGCGTCAGCAGCGGAGAGGTTCTTGGCCGCGTTACCGCACTCAGATCCGTACCCGGCGGCATGCTGATAAAGAAATCGTCCCAGCCCGGATCCTGCGCCAGATAGTGTTTAAACCAGGCGCTATGGGCGGAGATATGGTTGCAGACAAAATCAAACATCAGCCGCGTATGCTGATGCAGCTCCGCCACGTCGGACCATTCGCCGCAGATAGCGTTAACGCGGTGGTAATCAATGACGGAAAAGCCGTCGTCGGAAGAGTAGGGGAAAAAGGGCAGCAGATGAACCAGGTTAAAACACTGTAGATGCTGTTGATAGAAGCGAGAAAAGGTTTGCAGCGTGGGCGCTTCGCTCTCGCGGAACTGATCGGCATAGGTAATCAGCACCACATCTTTCTCATCCCAGTGCGCTTTACGCCGGTAGCTGAGCGCCTGCTGCGTTTCCCTGATAGCATCCGTCAGCCGCTTCAGGCAGTCGGCAGGAAAGGTTCCATAGATCTTATCGATTAAGTTATTGATAATTTCCATTTTTGTTCAGTGAGCCACCGCATTGGTTTACAGCCACGTTAGTTTTCACTGTAGACCTTTGAAGCAAAATCGCAACTTCATGCGGCGGCTCGCCGGTTAATGGCAGCGTCCCTTTTTACTGCAACCCGCGCAGCCATTAACGCGGAGGGTTTGTATCGCCAGCCTTTCCGGCGTCAACGTAATATTTTTCATTACTATCCACAACAGCAGATTGAACAGCGCGACTGCCAGCAGCGTAAACGCGCTTGATTGGGGATGGCTGCTGAAGGTAGCCAGCTGGTAAAACAGCGTGGCCAGCGAATAAGCCAGGTTTAGCCCCCAGAAATTAGAGAACAGCATCCAGCGAGTGCTGCTTTCCCGCGCGACCGCGCCCATCACCGAGACGCAAGGTACGTACAGCAGCACAAAAATCAGGTAGCTGTAAGCGGCGATATCGCTGGAAAATTTCGTGTGCATTACGCCCATTGCGCCGCTGGCCATATTGCCGTCGCCTTTACTGGCCTCCAGCGGATGCAGCAGGACGCTCAGCTGAAAGGCCTCTTTTACGCCTTGCCAGGTTTGTGTGACCGCGTCTTCCAGCTCGGCCAGCAGATTAAAATTCTCTGCGTCAAAGGCTTCTTCATGCAGCGCTTCGGCGGTGTAAAGCGTGTTCAGCGTGCCGATAACCACCTCTTTCGCCATTGCGCCGGTGACCAGGCCAACCGTCGCCTGCCAGTTATCGTTATCCACGCCAATCGGATTCAGCAGCGGCGTGAGTTGACGGCTGACGGTTGCCAGCGCCGAGTCGTTAATGCTGGAAACCGGCTGGCCGCTAAAGGAAAAGCTATTCAGGCCGCCAATAAGGATACTGACCACCACGATGACCTTACCCGCGCGCAGCACAAAGCTTTTCAGGCGTTGCCAGGTTTGCAGGCAGAGGCTTTTCAGGTGCGGCACGTGCCACGTCGGCATTTCCATCATAAAGGGCGCAGCCTCACCGCGCAGCAGCGTATGTTTTAACACCAGGCCAGTGACGATAGCCGCCACGATCCCCAGCAGATAAAGACTAAACACCACCAGCGCGCCGCCGTTGCCAAAGAAGGCCGCGGCGAACACGGCAAAAATAGCCAGGCGGGCGCCGCACGACATAAAAGGTGCCATTAACAGCGTCATCAGGCGTTCGCGCGGTGCGTCGAGCGTTCGCGTTCCCATTACCGCCGGGACATTGCAGCCAAAGCCGACAATCAGCGGCACGAAGGACTTGCCGGGCAGGCCCAGTGCCTGCATTAGCCTGTCCACCACGAAAGCGGCGCGGGCCATATAGCCAGAATCTTCCATAAAGGCCAGAAACAGGTACATCAGGCCGATTTGCGGGATCAGCGGCATCACGGTGTTGATACCTCCGCCAATTCCCTGCGCCAGAAACAGCGTCAGGATGGACGGGAAATGCAGCGTTGCGCCCAGCCACTGCATGCCGTCAATAAAGAGCGCGGCAGAGCCTTGCTCAAACAGCGGCTGAAGCGCGCCGCCCAGATTGATGGCAAGAAAGAACATCAGGTAGACCACCATCAGGAAGATCGGTATACCCAGCCAGCGGTTCAGCACCAGCGCGTCCAGTCGGGCGGAAAGGCGGTGCGGCGTTGCATCACCCATTACCACCGCGTGCTGGCACAGCCGTGCAATAGCGGCGTAGCGCGCCTGAGTAATGTGCAGCGGCGCGCTGGCCTGATCAATCAGGAGCGCTGCGGCATCGCCAGCCTGCGCACGGCACCAGATATCGCCTTCCAGCATCTGGATCGCCAGCCAGCGGCGCTGTGCAACGGGCAGCCGATCCGGCATGGCGGCCTGCAGCGTAGCGGCCTGGCTTTCAATCTCTTCAGGATAGGTTACCGGCAGCGGGCCCGACTGGCTGCTGTAGTCGTCGACGGCCGCTTTGAGCCGATCGATGCCTTTTCCGCGATTAGAAATCAGCGGGATCACCGGGCAGCCAAGCCCGGCGGCCAGGCGATCCACATCAATTTGTTTGTGCTGGCTTTCGGCAATATCCAGCATATTTAACGCGACGATGCAGGGCACGCCCAGCTCGCGCAGCTGTAGCGTCAGATAAAGGTTGCGGGCCAAATTGCTGGCGTCCACCACATTTATCAGCAGGTCCGCTTCGCCGCTCAGAATATAACGACAGGCGATCTGCTCATCCAGCGAGGTTTGCTCAGAAACCGTGGTCAGCGAATAGGTGCCCGGTAAATCAACCAGCCGTACCTTGTGCTGCGCGGTAGAAAAAATCCCCTCTTTGCGCTCGACGGTAACGCCAGCCCAGTTGCCCACGTGCTGCCTGGCCCCGGTCAGCTGATTAAACAACGTGGTTTTACCGGCGTTAGGGTTGCCGATAAGGCCAATAGTTAAGGTTTTCATGGTTACGCTCGTTTCAGGTCAGGCAGTCAAGCTGGAAGAAGGAGAGATCTTTACGTCGCAGCGCCATGCTGGCGTAACCGTTTTCTATTTTAACGGGGCCGCCAAACGGCGCGATAGCGGTGATGCGAAACTCGGTGCCTGGCCGTAGCCCCTGCAACAACAGTTTCTGCCGGAAAACCGGGCTAATGGCGGGAGAGAAATCGACAATTTTATAGCGTTTACTGGAAATGAGTTGCATATAACCACCCTGGCAGCATGCCGTGCCGTGATAATTGACCGGCGTGATTATAATGAGAATGCTTCTTACTATTGTTGATGCAGAACAAGATTGCGTCAGGCGAGGGGAACAGGAAAGTAAGCGGAAAGTTCAGAAAGGTAACTGGAAGAATCTGGCAGTAAAGGGAGAGGCGAGCGGAGGATCTTCCCCGCTCGCTGAGGGCTTATTTTTTACCGAAAGCGGCGGCCAGCGCATCGCCCATCGCGCTGTTGCCCGCAGGCTGGGCAGCAGGACGAGGGCGGGCCTTGTTCTGTGCCGGACGGTTATTGTCGCGGCCGGCACCGCGGCGAGCGTTGGTTTCACCCGGCTGTTCGTCAAGACGCATGGTCAGCGCGATACGCTTACGTTGCAGATCGACTTCCATCACCTTCACCTTAACGATATCGCCAGCCTTCACTACCTTGTGTGGATCGTCCACGAACTTGTCGGCCAGCGAAGAGATATGCACCAGGCCATCCTGATGCACGCCGATATCGACGAAAGCGCCAAAGTTGGTCACGTTGGTCACCGACCCTTCCAGCACCATACCCGGCAGTAGGTCGTTCATCGTCTCAACGCCTTCGGCAAACTGGGCGGTTTTAAACTCGGGACGCGGATCGCGACCCGGTTTTTCCAGCTCTTTAAGGATATCGCTGACCGTCGGAACGCCGAACTTCTCGTCGGTAAAATCGACCGCACGCAGGTTGCGCAGCGTGGTTGAGTTGCCCATCAGATCGCTCAGCGCCTGCTCGGTGGCGGCAAGAATACGTTCTACCACCGGATAGGTCTCCGGGTGCACGGTAGAAGCATCCAGCGGGTTGTCGCCCTGGCTAATTCGCAGGAAGCCCGCGCACTGCTCAAAGGCTTTTGGCCCCAGGCGGCTGACTTTTAACAGCTGCTGACGATTCTGGAAGCGGCCATTTTCGTCGCGCCAGGCCACGATATTCTGCGCCATCATTTTGCTCAGGCCCGCCACGCGGGTCAGCAGCGGCACGGAAGCGGTATTCAAATCCACCCCCACGCCGTTTACGCAGTCTTCTACCACCGCATCCAGCTTTTTCGCCAGCTGGCTCTGGCTGACGTCGTGCTGATACTGGCCTACGCCGATGGATTTTGGATCGATCTTCACCAGTTCAGAGAGCGGGTCCTGTAAGCGACGGGCGATAGAAACCGCTCCGCGCAGCGAGACGTCCAGATCCGGGAACTCCAGCGCGGCCAGCTCGGAAGCGGAATAAACCGAAGCGCCCGCCTCGCTGACGATCACTTTCTGGCCTTTTACCTGCGGGAACTGTTTCTGCACGTCCAGATAGAAACGTTCGGTCTCGCGTGAGGCGGTACCGTTGCCGATGGCCACCAGCTCAACCTGGTGCTTTGTGCACAGCGCGGCAACAGCAGCGGCGGCTTTGGCAGCCTGTCCGGTGTGGGGATAGACGGTGTCGGTAGCCACCAGCTTGCCGGTTGCATCTACCACGGCCACCTTAACGCCGGTACGCAGGCCAGGATCGAGGCCCATCGTCGCGCGCATACCCGCAGGCGCAGCCATCAGCAAATCGTGCAGGTTACGGGCGAAAACATTAATGGCTTCATCTTCTGCGCGTTCGCGCACGGTGCCCATCAGCTCGGTCTCAAGGTGCAGCAGCACTTTGATGCGCCATGTCCAGCTCACTACCGCTTTGCGCCAGCCGTCAGCCGGAGCATTGTTCAGGCGCAGGCCGAGATGGTCGGTAATAATCTGTTCGCCGTGGCTTTCACGCGGCGGTTCGTCAAACTGCGGATCGGGGTTCAGCGCAAGCTGTAAAAAGCCTTCATTACGGCCGCGGAACATAGCCAGCGCGCGGTGTGAAGGGACGGTAGCCAGCGCTTCGTGATGATCGAAGTAGTCGCGGAATTTCGCGCCTTCCTCTTCTTTGCCAGCCACCACGCGCGAAGTCAGGTGCGCATTTTTCCACAGATAGTCGCGGACTTTGGCCAGCAGCGAGGCGTCCTCGGCAAAACGCTCCATTAAAATATAGCGAGCGCCATCCAGCGCGGCTTTGCTGTCGGCTACGCCTTTCCCGGCGTCGATAAAGCCCGCGGCAAGCTGCTCCGGTTCGTGGGACGGATCCTGCCACAGCGTATCGGCCAGCGGCTGAAGACCCGCTTCGATAGCTATCTGACCGCGCGTGCGCCGTTTTTGCTTGTAAGGCAGATAGAGATCTTCAAGTTCGGTTTTGCTTAAGGTATTACCAATGGCGCTGGCCAGCTCGTCGGTCAGCTTGCCCTGGTCGCCAATCGATTTCAGAATCGCCTCGCGGCGATCGGCTAGCTCGCGGAGATAGCCCAGACGCGTCTCCAGCTGGCGCAGCTGGGTATCGTCCAGGCCGCCGGTCACTTCCTTGCGGTAGCGTGCGATAAACGGCACGGTGTTTCCTTCATCCAGCAGGCGAACAGCGGCATCAACCTGTTCTGCTCGCGCCTGCAGCTCACTTGCAATTATGCGGCTCAGCGAATCTTTCATAATGGGTTACTTTCTGGCTTAAACTGGCGGACAGTTATACGGATTGCAGCCGGGAAATGCCAGCTTGTGGCCTTCCGGGCTGCGCCGATTAGGATTCTTTAACGTAGTCGATGGTATTCACATACCAGCTCGCTTCGCCAACGGGCGTCTGGACAACCGCCAGATCGCCAGGCTCTTTTTTCAGCAGCGCGCGGGCCATCGGCGAGTCGATAGAGATATAGTCTTTACGACCAAAGATCTCATCGTAGCCAACGATGCGAAAGCGTTTGGTTTCGCCGTCGTCGTTTTCAATTTCTACCCAGGCACCGAAAAACACTTTGCCTTCCTGCTGCGGCGAATAGTCCACAATACGCAGCTGCTCAAGACACTTAGTGAGATAACGCACGCGGCGGTCAATTTCGCGCAGGCGTTTTTTGTTGTACTGATAGTCGGCGTTTTCGCTGCGGTCGCCGAGGCTGGCGGCCCAGGTCACTTTTTTCGTCACTTCCGGCCGATCGATTCGCCAGAGAAAGTCCAGTTCGGCCTTCAGCTTGTCGTAACCTTCGCGGGTGATCAGCTTGGTTTTCATCGTTATCTGTCTCTTGGATGGGAGTGCAGGCGCTATTTTGTTGCGGCCCGGCCAGCGATGCAAATACCTTGCTCTTTTTTCCGGACCTCCGTTACTGTTTGTTTGTCATCACTATTCGGCCAGCAAAGGCCACATTCGGCCACGTAGTTTCGCTGAGAAATTAAAGATAAGCTGCTGTTTAATATGCTTTGTAACAATTTGGGCTAGAATATAAACCATTATTGGCTGTTACATTCAGGCATCTTTTTTAAGAATAATGGCTCAGGCAATAGCGCCTTTGGGAGTATCGAAATGCAAGAAAACTACAAAATCCTGGTCGTGGATGACGATATGCGTTTACGCGCGCTGCTGGAGCGTTATCTGACCGAGCAGGGCTTCCAGGTACGCAGCGTGGCGAACGCTGAACAAATGGATCGCCTGTTAACCCGCGAATCCTTTCATCTGATGGTGCTGGATCTGATGCTGCCGGGCGAAGACGGCCTTTCTATCTGTCGCCGTTTACGCAGCCAGAGTAACCCGATGCCGATCATTATGGTGACGGCGAAAGGGGAAGAAGTTGACCGTATCGTTGGCCTGGAAATTGGCGCGGATGACTATATTCCAAAACCGTTCAACCCGCGCGAACTGCTGGCCCGTATCCGTGCCGTGCTGCGTCGTCAGGCTAATGAACTGCCGGGCGCGCCTTCGCAGGAAGAAGCGGTTATCGCTTTTGGCAAATTTAAGCTGAACCTGGGCACGCGCGAAATGTTCCGCGAAGATGAGCCAATGCCGTTAACCAGCGGCGAATTTGCCGTCCTGAAAGCGCTGGTCAGCCATCCGCGCGAGCCGCTCTCCCGCGATAAGCTGATGAACCTGGCGCGTGGCCGCGAGTACAGCGCCATGGAACGCTCTATCGACGTGCAGATCTCTCGCCTGCGCCGCATGGTAGAAGAAGACCCGGCCCATCCACGCTATATCCAGACCGTGTGGGGCCTGGGCTACGTTTTCGTACCGGACGGCAGTAAAGCATGAGGCGAATCCGCTTCTCTCCACGCAGTTCCTTTGCCCGCACGCTGCTGCTGATTGTCACTCTGCTGTTTGTCAGCCTGGTGACAACCTATCTGGTGGTGCTGAATTTTGCCATTCTGCCCAGCCTGCAGCAGTTCAATAAGGTGCTGGCGTATGAGGTGCGGATGCTGATGACCGACAGGTTACAGCTGGAAGACGGCACGCAGCTTGAGGTGCCGCCAGCGTTTCGTCGCGAAATTTATCGCGAGCTGGGTATTTCACTGTATACCAACGCGGCGGCGGAAGAGAGCGGATTACGCTGGGCGCAACATTACGAATTCCTCAGCCAGCAGATGGCGCAGCAGCTCGGTGGCCCAACCGACGTGCGCGTCGAGGTGAACAAAAATTCGCCGGTGGTCTGGCTGAAAACCTGGCTGTCGCCGGATATCTGGGTGCGTGTACCCCTCACCGAAATTCACCAGGGCGACTTTTCGCCGCTATTCCGCTACACGCTGGCGATTATGCTGTTAGCGATAGGCGGCGCGTGGCTGTTTATCCGCATTCAAAACCGGCCGCTGGTGGAGCTGGAGCATGCCGCGCTACAGGTAGGGAAAGGCATTATTCCGCCGCCGCTGCGTGAATATGGCGCTTCCGAAGTGCGTTCAGTGACCCGCGCCTTTAACCAGATGGCCGCAGGCGTGAAGCAGCTGGCCGATGACCGTACGCTACTGATGGCGGGCGTCAGCCACGATTTACGCACGCCGCTGACGCGTATCCGCCTGGCAACGGAGATGATGGCGCAGGAAGATGGCTATCTGGCGGGGTCGATCAATAAAGATATCGAAGAGTGCAACGCCATTATCGAACAGTTTATCGATTATCTGCGTACCGGCCAGGAGATGCAGACCGAGCGCGCGGACTTAAACGGCGTGCTGGGCGAGGTAGTGGCAGCGGAAAGCGGCTACGAGCGGGAAATCGAAAACGCCGTAATGCCTGCCGAACTGATGCTGGATATCAATCCGCTGTCGATTAAACGCGCGCTTGCCAATCTGGTGGTCAATGCGGCGCGCTATGGCAACGGCTGGATCAAGGTCAGCAGCGGTAGCGAACTGCAGCGCGCCTGGTTTCAGGTTGAAGATGACGGTCCCGGTATTCAGCCCGAACAGCTTAAGCATCTGCTACAGCCTTTCGTGCGCGGTGACAGCGCGCGCAGCACCAGCGGCACCGGTCTTGGCCTGGCGATAGTGCAGCGTATCATCGATGCGCACCAGGGGTCGCTGGAAATCGGTGAAAGCGAGCGGGGCGGGCTGCGCATCCGTGCTTACCTCCCGCTGCCGGCTAATATGGCGCCGCCTACGACTACCGGCTGAATATTAAAAACTTTCCGGCTAAGGCTTTTATGCTTATGGCCGGAAGGTACTTTAGGTTTTACTTTTACGCCCATCTCTTACCCATCGCTTTTTTAATTTATTTAATAAACAAGCCTGCCGCCGCGATATTCGGGGTTTTGAAATTAAAATAACCGGTACTTTTCAGTAAACATTTTTGCGAGTTGATTGCGGAAAGTGAAAAACTTTCATAGTCAGGGCGTGTTTAAAAGTACAGAGAAAAAGAAAAGCCGCTTTAGCCACAGCTAAGAAAAATAAAAAACTTATTGTGCCAGCGATAACAAAGCTTAATAAGTTTTAGAAACATGAAGATCGGAATGCGTGAAGGATAAAATTATCGTAAAGCTAATAATAAAAAGCCGGTGGAGCCACCGGCTTTAGGCTGCTGACAAACTTATACGGTCCGTGCGTGCCGGCATTTTTTGCAGCCACACCGTAGCTTTCTGGCCTCGGCAGCTATTCACTGGCCTGAACGCCACCTGATGTTGTATAAGCTTGTGCAAAACCTCGCTTTGAACAGTTTTGCTGTTACAGCTGCGGCCCGGCTGGCACCAGGGCTGCGCCGGCTGGCGTATCGGTGTATTTATCAAAGTTATTGATAAACAGCTTCGCCAGATCCTGCGCTTTCTCTTGCCACTGCGCGGCGTCTGCATAGGTGTTGCGCGGATCGAGGATCGCGCTGTCAACGCCCGGCAGGGCAAGCGGCATCGCCAGGTTAAAGATCGGTAGCGTTATCGTTTCCGCACTGGAAAGCTCGCCGTTCAGAATCGCATTGATAATCGCGCGCGTATCCTTCAGCGAAATACGTTTGCCGCTGCCGTTCCAGCCGGTATTGACCAGATACGCTTCCGCGCCCGCTGCGGCCATGCGTTTTACCAGTACTTCCGCATACTGCGTCGGGTGAAGCGTCAGGAACGCCGCGCCAAAGCAGGCAGAGAAAGTTGGCGTCGGCTCGGTTACGCCGCGCTCCGTCCCGGCCAGTTTGGCGGTAAAGCCCGACAGGAAGTGATACTGCGTCTGGTCTGGCGTCAGGCGAGAAACGGGCGGCAGCACGCCAAACGCATCAGCGGTCAGGAAAATGACCTTACGTGCGTGGCCCGCTTTTGAAACCGGCTTAACGATGTTGTCGATATGGTAAATCGGGTAGGAGACGCGGGTATTCTCGGTCTTGCTGCCGTCATCATAATCGACCGAACCGTCAGCGCGAACCACCACGTTTTCCAGCAGCGCGTCGCGACGGATAGCGTGATAGATCTCCGGCTCGGCCTGCTCGGACAGCTTGATGGTTTTGGCATAGCAGCCGCCTTCAAAGTTAAACACGCCGTCGTCATCCCAGCCGTGCTCGTCATCGCCAATAAGCTGGCGATGAGGATCGGTGGAAAGCGTGGTTTTACCGGTGCCGGAAAGGCCAAAGAAAACGGCGACGTCACCTTCTACGCCAACGTTTGCGGAGCAGTGCATAGAAGCGATGCCTTTCAGCGGCAGCAGGTAGTTCATGATGGCGAACAGACCTTTTTTCATCTCGCCGCCGTACCAGGTCCCGCCGATCAGCTGAATACGCTCGGTCAGGTTAAAGGCCACGAAGTTCTCAGAATGCAGGCCCTGCTGCTGCCAGTCCGGGTTAGTGCATTTCGCGCCGTTCATCACCACAAAGTCAGGCACGAAACTATCGAGATCGGCGTCTTCCGGACGGATAAACATGTTTTTTACGAAGTGTGCCTGCCAGGCAACTTCCGTAATGAAGCGCACGCTCAGTCGCGTGTCGGGGTTGGCACCACACCAGGCGTCGACCACAAACAGACGCTTGCCGGAAAGCTGCGTCGTCACCAGCGATTTAAGCTGCTGCCAGACTTCAGGCGACAGCGGCTGGTTGTCGTTTTTGCCCTTACCCTGGTCGCTCCACCATAGCGTATCGCGAGTCGTGTCATCACGAACGATATATTTATCTTTTGGCGAACGGCCGGTAAAAATGCCGGTATCGACCGCAATCGCGCCGGATTGCGTAAGGGTGCCGCGCTCAAAGCCGCTTAGCTCGGGACGTGTTTCTTCCTGATACAGCGTGTCGAAATCGGGGTTGTAAATAACTTCAACCGCGTCTGTAATGCCATATTCGACGAGATCCTGCGGGGTCAGGTCACGCATGTTACTGCTCCTTTGTCTTTTCGGTTTTGCTGCAGATGAACAGAGAATAACGTTTCATTAACCCTGATGGTTAGCAAATCCTTAATAAAGTGTAAATAACGATCGCGCGCAGTTTACACGCGTGAAACCTGAGGTGAAGGGGCAGGCAACAGAAATGAGAGGCAGCGCGTGAAACGATTAATAACGCCTCAGCGTATTCGTTCCCATACGGGTTTAAAAAGATAACTACGGAGAAAGGGCATATTAAAAAACAGGGGAAATACGCTGTCGGCATTTACGCCGACAGCCCATTTAAATTAATGCACGCGCTCGTCGCCAGCGGCAGAGTCGTTACGGATTGCGGCAATATCTACGGCATCGTAAATATAGTGGCTGCCGCAGTAGTCGCAGTGCATATCAATCTTACCGTCTTCGGCCAGGATCTCGTCCACTTCCGCTTCCGGCAGGCTGCGCAGTACTTCGCCGCAGCGTTCGTGAGAGCAGGTGCAGCGGAAGATCACGTCCTGCGGATCGTAAAGCGTAACTTCTTCCTGATGGTAGAGACGCCACAGCACCTCGTTAGCCGGCAGGCCAAGCAGCTCTTCCGTTTTAATCGTTTCGGTCAGCGTGGCCAGATGGTTAAAGTCTTCCTGCTGGGCATCCTGAGCGGGCAGTACCTGTAACAGAATACCGCCAGCGCCCTGCTGTCCTTCTGCTTCGCCGGTGCGAATAAACAGGCGCGTCGGCAGCTGCTCGGAACGCATAAAGTAATCTTCCAGGCATTCGGCCAGCGTTTCACCTTCCAGACCGACCACGCCCTGATAGCGCTCGCCCTGTGCTGGCGTAATGGTGATCACCAGATAGCCGTTGCCGACCATCTCTTTCAGGCTGCTCTCCGGCGCGATTTCGCTGTTAACGCGCGCCACGCCGCGCATTTCCTGACGGTTGTTGCCGTTAATCACGGCCAGATTCAGCGGCCCGTCGCCCTGTAACTGAACGGTGATATCACCATCAAACTTCAGCGTGGCGGTTAACAGGCTGGTCGCAACCAGCAGCTCGCCCAGCACTTTCTGCACCGGCAGCGGATAGTCATGGCCGTTGATAATTTGCTGCCAGGTGTCGGATACCGTCACCAGTTCGCCACGCACGGCGTAGTTTTCGAACAGATAACGGTGCATTTGGTCTTGATGAGCCATAATTCTCTCTCGTTGTGGCGAGCTACTCGTCGCCAGAATTTTTAAATTTCATTAAGTCCCGGCGCTCCTTTTTGTCGGGACGACGGTCAGGATGCGGCATAGTCAGCGCGTTCATTTTTCGCGCCAGCGCTATCTTTTCCCGTTTTTCAATGCTTTCTGCCGTTTCGGCATACATCTGCTGAGCTTCACTTGCCGGACGGCGCTGGTCGCCCGTCGCCAGCACCGTGATCGTACGCTGATCGTTGCCCTGACGAAGCGTCAGTTCGGCGTTCACTTCGACAATCTTGCTCGGCTTACTGCGCTGGCCATTGTAGTGAACTTTACCGCCTTCAATCATCTCACGTGCGACCGCGCGGGTTTTATAGAAGCGAGCGGCCCACAGCCATTTATCGAGCCGAACCGCTTCTGCGGGTTTCTCTTTCATCGCTGCTCCTGTTTGGGAATATCCCTATGTATGGGTTGCCTGTCAGAAATCAAGGTGCTTCTCCGGCTCGGGCCGGAGAGAAGTCTATGGGATAGCGCAGAGGGGACGATAACCTTAAAAATAGCATAAAACCGCCCGGCTCAGAACAGCGGGCGGATGCTCTGGGGCGTGCTTAACGCAGGGTTAAAGCATTTGTCATAGTAGTCCTGAATCGCGGTGGTGCGTACGCGATTAAGGTGGATACGCTTTAAGGCCAGCAGAGAGTTGATGACAAAACTCAGGGCGACCAACAGCAGCAGTAGGCTGGTGCCAAGATAGCGGCCCAGCTTCACGGCATCCGGCTCGCTGTGCAGCGCAATATGACGCGTGCCGTTGGCGTCGGTGGTAATACTGGTGACGATACCCGTGGCGGAGAATGGCGTATGCAGCAGCATACCTGCCAGCCGCTGTAGCTCTGGCCACTGGTCGGGCGCGTTGAAGTCAAACAGGGAAACGCTCGGTGCCTGCTGGCTGACCAGCTGGCGGCCTTCATCGCTGATAATCAAAAAGCCGCCGGGCGGAGGACTGTTAAGCGCTTCCGCCGCGCGTCGCGTTTCCCGATAGAAAAAAGACGAGGTGGCGGTGTTGACCAGATTTTCCAGCGCCTCTGCACTCACCGGACGCAGCAGGACGTTGGTATCGGTCAGCGCACCGGAATCGGCACGGCGTACCAGCGTTTCCCAGTCTTTCGCGTTGCCCAGATTAACCAGCGCGTTCTTTAGCCGCACGCAATCCTGCTCCTGGCTACACAGATCCTGCGTTTTCAATACGATATCAGCAAAGTCATCCAGCAGGATCATGCCCGATTTTTGAATAGCGGTGGCAAGCTGCGGATTAAGTTTTGGATCGCTGTTGTTTTGCGGATGCAGCTGCAAACTGGTGGTGCTGAGCAGCGCCGTGGCTTTATCAATAATGTCCGACTGCGGCTGGGGCAGGGGAGCGGCGTTATTCCAGTAAACTGCCGAACAGTCAAAAGGCATAAACGCGTAGGTGCGATTACCCTGATAGGTTGCCGGCACGGAACACATGCCATAGCCGTTGACTTTCAGGCTGTCGCCCACGCGCAGAGCGACTTTTTCCAGATCCTGCACGTCGTGCACCTGCACGCTTTCCGTGCCTTTCAGCCAGGCCATGCTCAGCTTTAGCGGCATGCTTAAAGGCACCAGCGTGACCAGCAGCATCAGCACCAGCAGTGACCCCGCCGCCAGCACCAGGTTTTTACGCCAGCGTTGGATAGGAAAGTTACGCACTTCATCCTGTAACGACAGAAAACGGCCCTGACGCACAACCTGACGGTTCAGATAGATATCCACTTCCGTCGGCTGGCCCAGATCGTGAGCGACATAAGGCTGCCAGTGCGGAGGATAAACCAGGTCGATAATACCCAGTGAAATATTGCTGGCCTGACCCTGGTTAGATTCGCCAAACAGCCCCCAGCGCTTGGGCGCGCCGCGCAGGCAATGAATCTCACGCAAATCTTTTTCGCCCGGACGACGCCAGAGCGACCAGCAGCTCACCACGATAGTGACCAGCGCGGTCAGCACCAGCCACGGCATAATCACCACCGGCCCGATAAGGCTGATAAACAGCAGCAGCAAGGCTAAGCAGATGGCCGTCGCTTCCCTTGTGCCGTCGGGACGGCTGAGCGCATACTCCTCGGGCGTCTCTTTACGCACGCTGAGCAGGTCAATGTTTTCGCTTTCTTCTTTTCTGATGGAGGCATTTTGGCCGGCCGGACGCGTAACCGGGCCGAGCGCGGGTGGCTCATAAACGTAGTTCGCCAGCGAATAACCGTTCAGGGAAATCACCAGCGGAATGGTTTGCGTCTTGATCAGCTCGACGTAGTTTTCTTCGGCGATATGCTGTTCCCACAGCGGCGGCAGATGGACTTCGACCGCATCCAGGTAATAGCGCCATTTATGGGGTTCGTCGGTAGAGAGGCCGTAGCGCGTGATAGAACGCGTGACCGGATAGACGTTACTGCTTTGCGAAGTTAACACCAGATGGTCAGCTTTGCTGCTGGTGCCGCCGGGAAGCGTGGCGCTGCGGCTTTTTTCGAGTGAGCCGATATAGCGCTCAACGGCTTTACGCTCTTCGTCGCTCAGTTTACGAAAGGGAGGATTAATGAATGGCAGTGGTTTCGCCAACGGCGGACGATGCCGCATAGCGTACCAAAAAAAACAACCCGCCCCCACTGAACAGGTCAGCATTACAGCCAATATAATGACTATTGTGCTCATGCTTTCCTCTCCGCCATCCTGCTTCCACCATTACGCTGGCAATTACCGTCCTGAGTCATAGTTATATCGATATTGTGACGGCTTCAGGCAGCGCTGGCAATCTGCGATGTTTATTAAAATAGCGCGCAAAATCATAAAATTAGAATAATTGTAGATAAGTCCCGGCCGTGATGGTAGCAAGCCGCCCGTACGAGAAGTATCGGTATATTCCTATTTTGTAAATCACGCATTGACTTTTTTAAAACAATTTAATTACTTATCGGTCGATTTGTTATAACGGTGTAAAATGATGTATGCGATGATTGGCATCCCCCGTTTACTCCCGCACAATGGGGAAACTATCGGTTAATTTACCGTGACTGGCGAGCTATTACGCTCATTTTTTTGGCTTTTCCTGGGGCCACTATGACCGGACAACTGCAAAAACCCAAAATTCTGAATGTCGAAACCGTTGCGCGCTCGCGCCTGTTCACCGTACAGGCTGTCGATCTGCTGTTCAGCAACGGCGCTCAGCGCGTCTATGAGCGCATGAAGCCGACCGAGCATGAAGCGGTCATGATTGTGCCGATTATTGATAATCACCTTATTCTTATCCGGGAATATGCGGTAGGACTGGAAAGTTATGAGCTGGGTTTTCCTAAAGGCCTGATCGATCCTGGCGAAACTCCGTTCGAAGCGGCAAACCGCGAGCTGAAGGAGGAGGCCGGTTTTGGCGCTCGCCAGTTAGAACAGCTGGGCAAGCTGACGCTGGCACCGTCCTATTTTTCCAGCAAAATGAATATCGTCGTCGCGGAGGATCTTTATGAAGAGAGTCTGGAAGGCGATGAACCGGAGCCGCTGCCGCAAATCCGCTGGCCGCTGGATAATCTGATGGCGCTACTGCAGGAGCCAGACTTCCGTGAAGCGCGTAACGTCAGCGCGCTGTTTCTGGTGCGGGAATGGCTGGTTAAACAAGGCCGGCTGAGCTATCAGGCTTCTGCCGTAGAGTGATATGACGCGTGTCCGCAGAACTTTCCTGTGGGGCCGCACGTTTAATATGAAAAAGCCCGGTAAAAACCGGGCGTTAATATAGCTACTGAGTGAAATGAAAGCGCCTCTGGCGCCGATCAGAACAGCTCGTGGCTCTCGCCGTTATCCATCAGCGTAGTGCCGACGTCATGAACGGAATACTCCGTTGGCTGAGTGCCGTTGATAAAGTACTCCTGACGCGTATTGCCGCCGCCGTTGGCCAGCTTGCCGGTGCGGCGGTCAATGGTGACGGTCACCACACCATCAGGCGGCGTCAGCGGCTGTACCGGTACGCCGTCCAGCGCCACCTTCATGTAGGCATCCCAGGCTGGCTGCGCGCTCTTCGCACCGCCCTCATAGCCGGAGATCTGATCTTTGATCGCACCGGAAGCGGTGGTGCGGCCCAGATCGCGGCGATGGTCGTCAAAGCCAATCCAGACAGAGGTCACTACGCCAGGCCCATAGCCGGAGAACCAGGCGTCTTTTGAACTGTTGGTTGTCCCCGTTTTACCACCAATATCGTTACGCTTCAGATCGCGACCCGCACGCCAGCCGGTTCCCATCCAGCCTGGCTCGCCAAAGATATTGGAGTTCAGCGCGCTTTTAATCAGGAACGACAGCGGTGTGTTAATCACGTGCGGCGCATACTGCTGTTCGCCAGTTTGCGGCTGTGGCGGCACCTGTTCCAGCTGCGGCTGCGGCACGGCTACATTCGAACCCTGTTGTGAAATGGTCGGGTTTTCAATGCTGTCTTCACTCAGCGCCACGGCCTTCTGCGTGTTGCCGTAAATCACCGGCAAATTACACTCCGGACAGGCTACCTTCGGCTTCTCTTCAAACAGCGTATGGCCCTGTTCATCCTCTATTTTGCTGATAAAGAAAGGATCGACCAGGAAGCCGCCGTTTGCCATCACCGAGTAGCCACGCACCATTTGCAGCGGCGTGAAGGAAGCGGAACCGAGCGCCAGTGATTCGGTATGCACGATATTCTGCGCCGGGAAGCCAAAGCGCTGCAGATACTCTGCGGCGTAGTCGACGCCCATCGCACGCATCGCGCGCACCATTACCACGTTTTTCGACTGCCCAAGCCCCTGACGTAAACGAATCGGGCCGTCATAGGTTGGCGGTGAGTTTTTTGGCCGCCAGTCGGCACCGGCACCGGCATCCCAACGAGAGATGGGTACGTCGTTCAGAATCGAAGCCAGCGTCAGCCCACGATCCATTGCAGCGGTATAGAGGAACGGTTTGATATTCGAACCGACCTGGCGCAGCGCCTGGGTTGCACGGTTAAATTTGCTCAGGTTAAAGTCGAAACCGCCGACCAGGGCGCGAACGGCACCGTTGTGCGGATCCAGGGAAACCAGCGAGGAGTTTACGTCCGGCACCTGGGCCAGCCACCACGCGCTCTCTACCTGACGCACCCAAATCTGCTGGCCCGGCTGCACCACGTCGGTGACGCTGCCAGGCGTGCGGCCCTGTGTCGTATCCGATTTATAAGGACGCGCCCAGCGCATACCGGCCAGATTCAGCGTAGCGCTGGTGCCGTCGCGCATCATTACCTCTGCTTCCTCGCGGTTTGCTTCGGTAACCACCGCCGGATACAGCGGACCGTAAACCGGCAACGCCTTCAGCGTCTTCAGGATTTCCGTACGTCCCCACGGTGCCTGGCCTACCTTCCACAGCACGTTAGCCGGGCCGCGATAGCCGTGACGCATATCGTAGTCCAGCACATTGTCCTGTAGCGCTTTCTGTGCGCCCAGCTGCAGTTTACGCGTGATGGTGGTGGTGACCTTAAAGCCGTCGTTATAGGCGTTATCGCCATAGCGTTTCACCATCTCCTGGCGCACCATCTCGGTCAGATAAGGTGCGGAGAAAGCGATTTCCGGTGCGTGATAGTGCGCTTCCAGCGGCGAGTTACGCGCTTCGTCATACTGCGACTGCGTGATGTAGTTCTGATCCAGCATGCGGCTAAGCACGACGTTACGACGCGCCAGCGCACGAGTATGGGAATAGAGCGGGTTAAAGGTTGACGGTGCCTTCGGCAGACCGGCAATCATCGCCATTTCCCCTAACGACAGCTGGTCGACATTTTTACCAAAATAGACCTGTGCAGCGGCACCCACGCCATAAGCGCGATAACCCAGATAGATTTTGTTCAGGTAGAGTTCAAGGATCTCGTCTTTGCTCATCATCTGTTCGATGCGGATGGCAAGAAACGCTTCCTTGATTTTACGCATCAGCGTGCGTTCAGGGCTGAGGAAGAAGTTACGCGCCAGCTGCTGGGTAATGGTGCTGGCACCTTGTGAAGCGTGGCCGGATACCAGCGCGACGCTCGCCGCACGGAAAATACCGATAGGGTCGATACCGTGATGCTCGTAGAAGCGGCTGTCTTCGGTAGCGATAAAGGCCTTCACCATTTCGGGCGGGATCTGGTCAAGCTTTAGCGGGATACGACGCTTTTCGCCATATTGTGCAATCAGCTCGCCATCGGCGCTGTAAACCTGCATCGGCGTTTGCAGCCGGACATCTTTCAGCGTGGCAACGTCGGGCAGCTGTGGCTGTATGTACTGGTACAGACCATAAATCGAGCCAGCTCCCAACAAAATGCAATACACTGCAAGGATCAAAAAATACTTTACGAACTTCACCTGATATCTTCCATCTTAAGTCGCCTGGACAGTTTATAAACAATCGCGCGGTAGTATAAAGGCAAGCCAGAAGCCTGGATACATCATTTTTTCACCGGACAGGGAGACCGCGCGAAATGGCATTTCAGACATGGCAAGTCGGCCTGGATATTCAGAACGGACAGCTTTGCGCTCTGGCGATCCAGCGCCGTCGAAACGGCTGGCAGCTACGGCACTGGTGGCAGCATGCGTTGCCGCACGATACGTTAAGCAACGGGCTGGTGCAACGACCCGAACCGCTTATCCCCTTATTGCGGCAGTGGCGCAGGCAGCTGCCCCGGCAAATCTCGCTGCGCGTGACTTTTCCCGTGCAGCTGGTACTGCAGCATCCGCTTGAGCTACCGCAAACACCGCTGCATGAGCCAGAGCGTAGCAGCTATATCGCAGCGGCGGCGAAGCGATTTTTTCCCATCGAGCCGGACAAACTTGCGCTTGACTATCGGGCGGAAGCAAACGGCAGTCGGTTATGGCTTACCGCCGCGCGCCTTGAGGCCGTTCAGGCCTGGCTGACCTGTCTGGGTACGGCAGGGCTCAGGCCGCAGGTGCTGGAGCTGGCACCGGCGGCGCTGTTTGCGCTGGCGCAGCATTTGCAGCTCGCTCCTCAGGCGGCGCTGGTGCATCGGTTGCAGGATCACTGGCTATGGTATTGCGCACGCCAGCAGCCGGAATGGGGATGGTGCCCGGCCCATGAGGCAAGCGATCTGGCCAGGCTGCGAGAAAGGCACCTTGCCGATGTGCCGACGTTTTATTACAGCTCGGCGCTGGCAGAGGCGCTTCCCGCTGAGGCGACATGGCTCAATCCGCTGGAGGCTTTTGCATTTAAACAGCCGCCGCTACCGCTGTTTACCGGCACTTTTGCGCTGGCAGCCGGGCTTGCCTTACGGCCGGGAGACGCCTGATGGTCTGGGTCAATCTGCTTCCCTGGCGGCGTCGACTGCTGCTGTTACGGCTTCGGCGCGATGGCCTGCTGGCAGTCGCGCTGCTGGCAGTTTTGAGTTCCGCAGCCGTACCGCTGGCGGATGCGCAGTGGTTCGCTGAACAGCAGCAGCACAAGATCCAGCAGCTAAAGGGGGTCAACGGGCAGTTTGAAAAGCTCAAAGCTCGTTTAACCCGGCTTGCACAGCAAAAAGAGCAGCTCAGCGCCGCGCTGGCTGCCAGCATCGCCCGGCAGCAGCGGTTCAATGCGTGGTATGAATTCATGCTAAAGCTGCCCGGCCTGCTGCCCGCCACGCTCTGGCTGAGCGAAATAACCAAAACCGCAGAAACGTTGAACGTGACGGGTTTCTGTCTGCAAATGTCGGAGATAGAGCGCTTTCGCCAGCGTTTGCACTCGCTGGCGCTGTTCGCGCAGGTAAAAAACGGCAGGATCGGCCGCGACGGGCAGGACGCGATTCGGTTCAGTCTTGTGCTGGCGCTGGAACAAAAAGGTGGTGGTGATGATTAGCAGATGGCTGTACCGCTGGTGCTCGCTGGCTTTCTGGCTACGGACGCTGCTTATTGCTGCGGCTGTCGGTCTGGCGGCGTTGACCTTCTGGCAAGGCTGGCAGCGGCCGCTTCAGCAAAAAATCGTGCAGCTTAGCGGGCAGCAGCGGCAGGAGGCAAAGCGCTATCGGCTACTGACAGAACAATTTATAAAAAGCGCTTCCTTAACCCAAACCGAAGCGGAAATAGCCAGGCTACAACAGGCGCTACGGCCCACAGCGCAGCAGCCTTTTTCACTGCTGTCGCTGACAAAAGCGGCAGGCGGCAATCTGCAAAGCTGGCAGCCGAATGCGCAGGGCGGCGAACTGACGCTGGCGCTTAGCTGGGAGCAGGCGCAGGCTTTGTTTCGCTATCTGAGCGAGCAGCAGGCCGCTATCGATTTTCCTTTGTTTAGCCTGAAACGCGTCAACGAGCAGCTGTTATTAAAAATGGTACTGCGTTATGACGGCTAGTTCGCTGTGGAAAAGGAGCTGTCGACCGGCGGCAATTTATCCGCTGGCGCTGCTTATTTTTATCTGTATGAACGCGGCTAAAGCAGCCCGCGATCCTTTTATGCCGCCGGAAAATGTGCTGTGCGATACGCCAGCAAAAAGCGCGATGGTGCCACGGCTGCGCGGCATAATCGGCAAAGAAGGAGATTATCGCGCCTGGCTGGTGACGAGCGGCGGTCAGGGCCAGCTGTGGGCACAGCAGCAGTGGCCTACGCCGCGCTGGCTGTTACAGCGCGTGACGGCGTTCAGCATCAGGCTGCAATCGGCCACACGGTGTCCGCCTTTCACCATAAATTTGCAGGGAAGCCTCTATGAAACCGATCCGTCTGTTAATCGCAACGCTTCTTCTGGTACTGGCCAGGCCGCTGTACGCCAGCCAGACGCCGCTTTCGCTGGCTTTTGATGACGCGCCCGTTGCCCAGATATTGCAGGCGCTGGCGGATTACCAGCAGCTAAACTTGCTGGTGGCGCCGGGCGTAGAGGGGCGGCTTTCCGTCAGGTTAAAAGAGGTCAGCTGGCAGCAGGCGCTGTCGCTGATTTCTCGCCTGGCACAGCTGCATATCAGCACAGAAGACAACGTGCTGCTGGTTTTTCCACTAAGCTGGCAGGCAGAAAAGCAGCGTCAGCAGGCGCTGGAACGTGAAGAAGCGGAAAAAACGCTGCCTTTGAAGACGCGGGCGCTGACGTTGCGCTACGCCGAGGCTGAAAAGGTTAACGCCAGCCTGCAGGCGTCACGTGCCAGGCTCATGACCTCACGCGGCAGCGTAACGGTCGATACGCGCACCAATAGCCTGGTGTTATACGACACGCAGGCGGCCCTGGATAACGTCCAGCGCTGGGTGGCTACCCTGGACACGCCGCTGGAGCAGGTAGAGCTGGCAGCGCATATCGTGACTATCAGCAAAGAGAGCCTGCGTGAACTGGGCGTGCGCTGGGGGATGAGTGGAGAAGAGCAAATCTCTCAGGCGCTGCGGGCCAGCCAGCTAAGGGTGGAGGTGCCGGTAGCAAACCCGGCAATGACGTTTGGTTTTACCTTAGCGCGGATGAACGGCAGGCTGCTCGACCTGGAACTGAGCGCGCTGGAGCAGGAAAACCAGCTGGAGATCATCGCCAGCCCGCGTCTTTTTACCTCGCATCAGCAGCCGGCCAGCATCAAGCAGGGCACTGAAATTCCTTATGAGGTCTCCAGCGGGACCAGTGGCGGTACCAGCGTGGAATTTAAAGAGGCGGTGTTGGGGATGGATGTGACGCCCGTCGTGCAGCCAAACGGACGGATAATGCTGAAACTGCATATCAGCCAGAACCTGCCAGGCAGCACGATTCGTAACGGCGAAGGCGAATATATCGCAATTGATAAGCAGGAAATCCAGACCCAGGTTACGCTAAAGGACGGTCAGACGCTGGCGCTGGGTGGTATTTTCCAGCAGCAGAGCGCAAAAGGGCAACGCAAAGTACCGCTAATGGGCGATATTCCGCTGCTGGGCACGCTTTTTCGTCATGCTACCACCGAGCAGAAGAGGCGAGAGCTGGTTATCTTTATCACGCCGCGGCTGATCCGTGATGAGTAAGTTTTTTTTGTAACAAACTGGACGGTCGTAAGCTTTTTTAGTGGATTGCAGCCATATGCGTTTGACGCAAGAGCGGAATTAGCTTACAAGGTTTAGCGATTTTTGAATTACAGGCCTCGGTTTGGCTTTAAGAAAATGCATTTACCCGTTTTTTATCGTGCGCAACCGGCGTAGCCGATGCTGTGACATCGGAGTGATAAATCAAGCGGACTGAACGCGCCAGGTGTGGGCGCAATGGGCAAGGTCAATTTAATCGGTTGCCAAAACACCTTCAGTGTTGAGATAATTTTCCTCTGACTCTCGCACTATCGCTCATGAGGTTTCAGTTCATGTCCTGTCCGCTGTAGGACGGGGTATCATTAACGAATTGTCTTAGTAATACCGAAAAAATGGCAGAGAAACGCAATATCTTTCTGGTTGGGCCTATGGGTGCCGGCAAAAGCACTATTGGGCGTCAGTTAGCTCAGCAACTCAATATGGAATTTTTCGATTCCGATCAAGAAATTGAGCGACGTACCGGAGCGGATGTGGGCTGGGTATTCGACGTCGAAGGCGAAGAAGGCTTCCGCGATCGCGAAGAAAAAATCATCAACGAACTCACTGAGAAACAGGGCATTGTCCTGGCGACCGGTGGCGGTTCTGTTAAATCACGCGAAACGCGCAACCGGCTTTCCGCTCGTGGCGTTGTGGTTTATCTGGAAACGACCATCGAAAAACAGTTAGCGCGTACGCAGCGTGATAAAAAGCGTCCTTTGCTGCAGGTGGAATCTCCGCCGCGCGAGGTGCTGGAAGCGCTGGCCGACGAACGCAATCCGCTGTATGAAGAGATTGCCGACGTTACTATTCGTACTGACGATCAGAGCGCTAAAGTGGTCGCAAACCAGATTATCAATATGTTAGAAAAGAGCTAACCGCCAGTCCCCGCCTGTGGGCCAAAATTAGGGTGCTTCATGGAGAAGATTACCGTCACTTTGGGGGAACGCAGTTACCCCATAACTATCGCTGCCGGACTGTTCAACGATCCGGCTTCTTTTTGGCCCCTTAAGGCGGGCGATCGCGCTATGCTGGTGACCAACCAGACGCTGGCGCCGCTCTATCTTGAGCCTGTGCGCCAGCTGCTGTCCGACGCTGGCGTCAAGGTTGACCAGGTAATCCTTCCCGATGGCGAGCAGTACAAAACGCTGGCGGTAATGGACCAGGTTTTCACCGCCCTGCTGGAAAAGCCCCACGGTCGTGATACCACGCTGATTGCCTTAGGCGGCGGCGTTATTGGCGATCTGACCGGTTTTGCGGCCGCCAGCTACCAGCGCGGCGTACGTTTTATCCAGGTACCTACCACGCTGCTTTCCCAGGTGGACTCCTCCGTTGGCGGTAAAACGGCCGTGAATCATCCGCTGGGTAAAAATATGATCGGGGCGTTTTATCAGCCGGCTTCGGTGGTTATCGATATTGATTGCCTCAGCACGCTGCCCGCTCGCGAACTGGCGTCTGGCCTGGCGGAAGTGATCAAGTACGGCATCATTCTGGACGGCGAGTTCTTTAGCTGGCTGGAGGCAAACCTGGAGGCGCTACTGGCGCTGGACGGCAAGGCGATGGCGTACTGCATTCGCCGCTGCTGTGAGCTAAAAGCAGAAGTGGTCGCTGCCGACGAGCGTGAAATGGGTCAGCGCGCGCTGCTGAACCTGGGACACACGTACGGTCACGCCATTGAAGCGCATATGGGTTACGGCAACTGGCTACACGGCGAAGCCGTTGCGGCCGGAATGGTGATGGCGGCCCGTACGGCCGAGCGCCTGGGGGAATTTTCCTCTGCCGATACCGACAGAATTATCAGGCTGCTGCGGCGTGCCGGACTGCCGGTACAGGGTCCGGAAAGCATGAAGGCGGAAGATTATCTGCCGCATATGCTGCGCGATAAAAAAGTGCTGGCGGGTGAACTGCGCCTGGTGCTGCCGCTGGCTTTAGGCCGGGCCTGCGTGCGCGGCGGCGTCGGACATGATACGGTGCTGGCTGCGATTAACGATTGTCTGCCTGACCGTTTATAACACTGCCGCATCAAGCGGTGCTGCTGCTTTACTGGAGGAGCCTCAATGGACGATTTTAAACCGGAAGACGAATTAAAGCCTGATACCAGCGATCGCCGCCCACAGCGGTCTCGCAAGCCGTCTTCTGCTCCTAAAGTACCCGTTTCCCGCCAGCAGATGATGATGGGGATCGGCATTCTGGTGCTGCTGCTGATTGTTATCGGCATCGGTTCGACGCTGACGTCATCAGGCGATGGCGACCAGCAGAAGCAGCAGGCAACCGCGCCAGCGGCTTCCGGCAGCGGCGATAAAAATATCGATCTGTCCGGCTCTGCCTCTATCAGCGGGCAAAGCGGTGCGCAGCAACCGGCAACCGATTCAGCCGCGCCTGCTAACGCGCCAGCGGATAATGCATCCACAGGTAACGCGCCAGCAGATAACGCTGCCGCAGGCAATGCGCCTCAGGAACTTAGCGCACCGCCGGTATCCTCTACGCCAACCGAAGCGCAACCTCTGCAAACGCCAGCTGGCCAGCAGCGTGTTGAGCTACCGGGCGATCTAAACAACGCGCTTTCCAGCCAGCAAGGGCAGGTTGATTCTGCTGCATCCGGCGGGCAGGAGAGTTCACTGCCGACCGGACAGGCAACCGTAGCGGGTGGTGGTACGGTGAATAAACCTGTCACTGCGCCAACGCGCCAGCTGGCACCTGCGCACAAACCGGCCGCGACGTCGCATCAGGTTACGCAGCCGCAGGTTACGCACAAGGCCGCCACGTCTAAACCGGCTGCCGTAGCCAGCGAAAGTCGCTCTCAGCACGCACCAGCGAAAGCTGCGCCTGCCGTGACGGGCGGTAACTATACGCTCCAGCTGAGCAGCGCCTCACGTTCCGATACGCTGAACGCGTGGGCGAAAAAGCAGAACCTGAGTAGCTATCACGTCTATAAAACCACGCGCAACGGCCAGCCGTGGTATGTGCTGGTCAGCGGCGCTTACGCTACGCCAGCAGATGCGAAGCGCGCGGTTGCCTCGCTACCGGCAGAAGTCCAGGCGAAAAGCCCCTGGGTAAAACCGGTCAGCCAGGTGAAGAAAGAGTCAGAAAATTAACGGCTAACCGGCCTGAAGAGATCCTCTGCCAGCCCGCGTTATGCGGGCTGGCAATTTAAAGCGCAGATATGCTGTCGGTGTGACCGCAGCCAGAACAGTAAGTGTAATAAAACGACGGCATGAAAAAAAATCGCGCTTTTTTAAAATGGGCGGGCGGAAAATTTCCGCTGCTTAACGATATCCAGCGTCATCTGCCAGAAGGCGAGTGCCTGATTGAGCCCTTCGTTGGCGCAGGATCCGTATTCCTTAACACGCACTTTCCGCGCTACGTGCTGGCGGACATCAACGGCGATCTGATCAATCTCTACAACGTGGTAAAAGATCGCGTCGACGAGTTTGTGGCGGATGCGGCCGCGCTGTTTACCAGCGAAAGCAACGATGCGGAGTTTTACTACGCTCGTCGGTTTGAATTCAACCATTCTACCGACACGTATCGCCGCAGCGTGCTGTTTCTCTACCTTAATCGTCATTGCTACAACGGACTGTGCCGCTACAATTTAAGCGGTGAGTTTAACGTGCCCTTTGGCCGTTACCGTAAACCCTATTTTCCTCGGGATGAGCTGTACTGGTTCTCTGAGCGCTCGCAAAACGCCACCTTTATCTGCGAGTCGTACGCTGATACGCTAGGTCGGGCGCAGCCGGGTTCGGTCGTCTATTGCGATCCGCCTTATGCGCCTCTGTCGGCGACGGCGAATTTTACCGCCTACCACACCAACAGTTTCAGCCTGCAGCAGCAGCAGCACCTGGCCGAGCTGGCGCAAAAGCTGGCCGTTGATAATCGTATTCCGGTATTGATTTCCAATCACGATACGCCGCTGACTCGCGAATGGTATCAGGCCGCACAGCTGCATCAGATTAAAGCCCGACGCTCGATCAGCCGCAGCGGCAGCGGACGCCTTCAGGTCAATGAGCTGCTGGCGCTGTTTAGCAGCGACTGAACCTCAACAGCTCGACGTGCCTGTCGTCAGGCGCGCTAATTGGGAGAAATGGATGAAAAAGTTTTTACTAGCTCCGTCAATTTTGTCTGCAGACTTTGCCCGCCTGGGCGAAGACACGGCTAAAGCGCTGGCTGCCGGTGGCGATGTCGTACATTTTGACGTAATGGACAATCACTATGTGCCCAATCTGACGATGGGGCCGATGGTGCTGAAAGCGCTGCGTGATTACGGTATTACTGCCCCGATTGATGTGCATCTGATGGTGAAACCGGTCGATCGCCTGATCCCCGATTTTGCTAAGGCTGGCGCCAGCTACATTACCTTCCATCCGGAAGCGTCAGAACACGTTGACCGCACGTTACAGCTGATTAAAGAGCACGGCTGCAAGGCGGGCCTGGTGTTTAACCCGGCGACTTCGCTCAGCTATCTTGACTACGTGCTGGATAAGGTTGACGTGGTGCTGATCATGTCTGTGAACCCAGGGTTCGGCGGCCAGTCGTTTATCCCCGGCACGCTGGACAAGCTGCGCCAGGCCCGTAAGCTCATCGACCAGAGCGGCTACGATATTCGTCTGGAAGTGGACGGTGGCGTGAAGGTAGAAAACATTGGCGAGATTGCCGCAGCGGGCGCGGATATGTTCGTAGCGGGTTCCGCTATCTTCAATCAGCCTGACTACAAAAAAGTCATTGATGATATGCGTACGGAACTGGAGAAATCACGTCATGGCTCGTTTCACTGATATTCGCGCGCTGGCGTTCGATCTCGACGGGACGCTAACCGATAGCGCACCGGGCCTGACCAGCGCAGTAGACGCGGCGTTACAGGCGCTTGATTTACCGGCTGCCGGCCTTGAACGTGTTTCCACCTGGATTGGCAACGGCGCGGACGTACTGATTGAGCGCGCGCTAACATGGGCGCTTGGCCATCAGCCAGAAAGCGATTTGCTGCGCGACGCCCGCGTGCTGCTTGATAAGCATTACGCCACCGTTGTCGAAAGCGGCAGTAAACTGTTTCCCGGCGTCAAAGAGGGGTTACACAAGCTGGCGGCAACCGGTATGCCAATGGCCGTGGTCACCAACAAACCGACGCCGTTTGTGGCACCTTTGCTGGCTTCTCTCGGCATCGACAGCTGCTTTTCGCTGATTATCGGCGGCGACGACGTTATCGCGAAAAAGCCGCATCCGGCACCGCTGTTTCTGGTGTTGGGAAAATTTGGCCTGCTACCCGCCGAGCTGCTGTTTGTGGGCGATTCCCGCAACGATATCCAGGCCGCGCAGGCGGCAGGCACGCCCTGCGTGGGCCTGACATACGGCTATAACTACGGTGAGCCGATTGCGAGCAGCCAGCCGACGCTGGTGCTCGACCATTTTAACGATTTGTTGCCCGCACTCGGGCTGGAGCAGGACGAAAAAAGATGAAACCCATCGTATTTAGCGGCGCACAGCCTTCCGGCGAACTGACTATCGGTAACTATATGGGTGCGCTGCGTCAGTGGGTCGGCATGCAGGACGATTACGACTGCATCTACTGCATTGTCGATCTCCATGCGATCACCGTGCGCCAGGATCCTGTTGCGCTACGTAAAGCCACGCTGGACACGCTGGCGCTCTATCTGGCCTGCGGTATCGATCCGCAAAAAAGCACGATTTTTGTGCAGTCACACGTGCCGGAGCACGCGCAGCTGGGCTGGATCCTGAACTGCTATACCTATTTCGGCGAGCTGAGCCGTATGACGCAGTTCAAAGATAAGTCCGCGCGCTATGAAGAGAACATCAATGCCGGACTGTTTGATTATCCGGTATTGATGGCGGCAGATATTCTGCTTTATCAAACTACTCAGGTACCGGTTGGTGAAGATCAGAAACAGCATCTGGAGCTGAGCCGTGACGTAGCGGCGCGTTTCAACGCCCTGTATGGCGACGTGTTCAAAGTGCCCGAGCCGTTTATTCCTAAATCCGGTGCGCGCGTGATGTCGCTGCTGGAGCCGACCAAAAAGATGTCCAAGTCGGACGATAACCGCAACAACGTTATCGGCCTGCTGGAAGATCCTAAGTCGGTAGTGAAAAAGATTAAGCGCGCGATGACCGACGGCGATGAGCCACCGGTGGTGCGTTACGACGTTAAGAACAAAGCGGGCGTCTCTAACCTGCTGGATATCCTTTCCGGCGTGACCGGCACCAGCATCCCCGAGCTGGAGCAGCAGTTTGCAGGCCAGATGTATGGTCATCTGAAAGGCGCGGTAGCCGAAGCGGTATCTGGCATGCTGACCGAGCTGCAGGAGCGCTATCATCGTTACCGCAACGACGAGGCTTTCCTGGAGCAGGTAATGCGTGACGGCGCGGCGAAAGCGCGCGCTCAGGCGCAGGAAACGCTGAAAAAAGTGTATGAAGCCGTAGGCTTTGTCGCTCAGCCATAACGGTTTGCGAAGCGGCCCTGTGCCGCTTCAGATTGTTAACGGCCATCAGGGCGCTTTCATGCCGATGAACAGAGGCAGAGTGAAACACGGACACGCCGTGAAATTATCCCTGATGGCCTGGTTGCTACCTTCGCCTGTTAAAACCAGCGCAGCCGCTCGCGTAACGCCACTACCCGGCCAATAATAATCAGCGACGGGCTTTGTGCCTGTTGTGCCAGCGACGCCAGTTCATCCAGCCGCCCGCTGACTACCCGTTGCCTGGTCGAAGTGCCGTTTTCTACCAGCGCGACCGGCATTGCGCCATCCATTCCGTGCTCCATTAGCTGTTTCTGAATGTCTGCCGCCTGCGTCAGACCCATATAAAACACCAGCGTTTGCTTTTCCGCCGCCAGGTTCTGCCAGTCCAGCGAGCCGTTCTTCTGCACGTGACCGGTGACCAGCCGCACGCTTTGCGCATAGTCGCGGTGGGTCAGAGGAATACCGCTGTAAGCGGAACAGCCCGATGCCGCCGTAATGCCCGGCACCACGGAAAAGGGAATGGCCGAGTCCGCCAGCGTCTCCAGCTCTTCCGCGCCGCGACCAAAAATAAAGGGGTCGCCGCCTTTAAGGCGCACGACGCGTTTACCCTGCTGCGCCTGCTCCAGCAGGAGCTGATTGATGGAGCCCTGCGGCACGCAGTGGAAACCGGCGCGTTTGCCGACAAAAATCCTTTCTGCATCTCGCCTGACCAGCTCCAGCACTTCTGCCGAAACCAGCCGATCGTAAACCACCACGTCCGCCTGCTGCATCTGCTGCAAGCCCTTTAGCGTCAGCAATCCCGCATCGCCAGGCCCGGCACCGACCAGCACCACTTCGCCACGCTGCTCCAGCGGTTCGGCAAGCAGCGCTTCCGTCAGGCTTTCAGCCTGCGCCACGTCACGGTTAGCGAGCGTTTGCGCCAGGCGATCGTGGTGGAAAAGCTTTTCCCAGAAGCGTCTGCGCTGGCTGCTATCTGCAAAAGCACTTTTCACCTTTGGCCGCATTGAACCCGCCCAGGCGGCGACTTTCCCCAGATGTTGCGGCAGCAGCGCCTCGATTTTTTCGCGCAGCAGGCGAGCCATTACCGGCGCGTTGCCCGAGCTGGAAATGGCCACCAGCAGCGGTGAACGGTCTACGATGGAAGGGATAATTACGCTGGCGCTTTCAGGCGCGTCCACCACGTTACAGAAAATCTGTCTGGCTTCGGCGCTGGCGCTGACCTGCTGGTTAACTTCGTCATCGTCGGTAGCGGCTATCACCAGCCAGCAGCCCGCGAGCATATCGGGCGAAAACGCGGCATGATGCAGCGTAAGCGCCTCTTCCTGCTGCCATAGCGTGAACTGAGGAGAGAAATACGTAGCGCAGACGCGCAGATCCGCGCCCGCTTTCAACAGCAGGCGCGCTTTGCGTTCGGCAACCGCGCCGCCGCCGACCAGCAGCACGGCTTTACGGCGCAGGTCGCAAAAAAGAGGGAAGAAATCCATAGGTGGCTCACAGGCAAGAAAGGGGGCCGCCGACCGGCGGCCCTGAGTTAAAGCGCAACTTCTACTATACCGTCACACACTCTGGCAGGCCAGGCGGGCACGGAGCGGCTTTCATCCTCCATGCACAGGCCGTCGCTGAGGCGAAAGCGCTGTTTCTTCAGCGGGCTGGCCACCCATAGCGTCTGCTGATGTTCTGCAATAATACCGCGCGAAAGCACGCTGGCCTGCGCAAAAGGATCGATATTGCTCAGCGCAAACACTTCTTCGTCGGCGCGCGGGCGGAAAAGCGCTACCTGGACACCCTCCACCAGCGCGCAAACGCCGGTAGCGGGCTGGATATGTTCTAACGGACAAACGCGATGCCACTGGCTCACTGTTCTTCCTCCATCACGATAGCGATACGCTCTTCCGGACGCGCAGGACGGTGCTGCTGGCGTTCCGCCACGCTTTGCACCAGCGGATCGCGTTGCTCGCTGTTGATAAAGTGGCTGAAGCGGGCAAGCCGTTCCGGCTGTGCAAGCGTGGCCTGCCATTCGCAGACAAACCGTTCACGTAGACGGGCCAGATCGGCTTCCAGCTGTGCATTCAGCCCCAGCTTGTCGGCAATGATGACCTGTTTCAGATAGTCGATGCCGCCGTCCAGGCTTTCCAGCCACAATGAGGTGCGCTGGAGCTTGTCGGCCGTGCGGATATAGAACAGCATAAACCGGTCCAGATAGCGGATTAAGGTTTCCCGATCCAGATCCGCCGCCAGCAGGTCGCCATGGCGCGGCTTCATGCCGCCGTTGCCGCAAACGTAGAGGTTCCAGCCTTTTTCCGTGGCAATAATGCCAACGTCTTTGCTCTGCGCTTCCGAACATTCCCGCGTACAGCCGGAGACGCCAAACTTCATTTTGTGCGGCGTGCGGATGCCTTTATAACGATTTTCCAGCAGCACGCCCAGCCCGACGGCGTCGCCGACGCCGTAGCGGCACCAGCTGTTGCCTACGCAGGTTTTTGCCATGCGCAGCGCTTTGGCATAGGCGTGGCCGGTTTCGAATCCGGCGTGGATCAGCGTTTTCCAGACCGCAGGTAAATCATCTTTCTGCACGCCAAACAGGCCGATGCGCTGCGAACCGGTGATCTTGGTATAAAGCCCATACTTGTCGGCAACTTCCCCAATGGCTATCAGGCCCGCTGGCGTGATTTCACCGCCTGCAGAACGAGGGATAACGGAATAGGTGCCGTCTTTTTGAATATTGCCTAAAAAGCTGTCGTTACTGTCCTGTAAAGGCACCAGCTGCGGCTGAAGGGCGTAGTCATTCCAGCAGGAAGCCAGCAGCGAGGCGACCACGGGTTTACAGACTTCACAACCGTAGCCCTGGCCATATTTGCCGAGCAGCTGGTCAAAAGTCTGGATCTCCTCCACGCGGATCAGGTGATACAGCTCCTGGCGGGAATAGTGGAAGTGTTCGCAAAGGTTGCTGTTAACCTCAATGCCCTGGCGACTTAGCTCGGCGTTGAGTACCTGAGTCATTAACGGCACGCAGCCGCCGCAGCCGGTGCCCGCTTTGGTTTCCGCTTTTAACGCCGCTACGGTGTGGCAGCCGTTGTGTACGGCCAGCAGCAGGTCACCTTTGGTCACGTCAAAGCAGGAACAGATCTGCGCCGTCTCCGGCAGCGACTCTACGCCGATAGCGGGTTTATCGCCCGCATGCGCTGGCAGGATGAGCGCATCAGGATTTTCCGGCAGCGCTATACCGTTAAGCATCAGCTGGAGCAGATTACCGTAATCGCTGGTATCGCCAACCAGCACCGCGCCAAGCAGGCGGCTGTTGTCAGCACTGACCACGAGGCGCTTATAAATTTCTTTGTTTTCGTCCAGGTAAACGTAGCTGCGCGCGCCTTCTGTACGGCCGTGCGCATCGCCAATGCCGCCTACGTCCACGCCCAGCAGCTTGAGTTTGGCGCTCATGTCCGCGCCGGTAAACGCGTTCTGCTGGCCCAGCAGGCTATCGGCCGTTACCTGCGCCATCTTGTAGCCCGGCGCGACCAGGCCATAAACGAGGTTTTGCCAGGCGGCGCATTCCCCGATGGCATAGATATCCGCGTCCGCCGTCTGGCAGCTATCGTTAATAATAACCCCGCCACGCGGGCCAACCGGTAAGCCTGCTGCTCTGGCAAGGCTGTCCTGAGGACGGATACCGGTGGAGAAAACGATAAAATCGACGGCAAGCTCGCTTTCATCGGCAAAGCGCAGCGTTTTTCCGCCTGACGGGCTGTCGGTAATCTGGCGGGTATTTTTGCTGGTATGCACCCTGACGCCCATATTTTCAATTTTCTGCCGCAGTAGCTGGCCGCCCATTGGATCGAGCTGCTCCGCCATCAGCACTGGCGCGAATTCCACTACATGGGTTTCAACCCCTAAACTTTTCAGCGCGCCTGCTGCTTCCAGACCCAGCAGCCCGCCGCCGATGACCGCGCCGCTCTGGCTATGGCGGGCGCGAGATTCAATGGCGTCCAGATCTTCAATGGTGCGATAAACAAAGCAGTTTTTGCCTTCCGCACCGTTAATCGGCGGGACCCAGGGATAAGAGCCGGTTGCCAGCACCAGCTTGTCATAGGGAGCCGCGCGACCGGTATCCGAAAAGACCACTTTCTGCTGGCGGTCGATAGTTAAGGCTTTCTCACCGGTTAGCACGCTAATTTTATGGCTGGCATAAAAGCCGTCCGCCACCAGCGACAGCTGCTCAGGATTATGATGGGTGAAATAAGCGGAGAGGTGTACGCGATCGTAAGCAACGCGCGGCTCCTCGCAAAAAACGGTGATGGCAAACTGGTCAGGTGCGGCCTTTTCAGCCAGCTCTTCAAGCAGGCGATGGCCGACCATGCCGTTGCCGATAATAACGAGTCGGGTGCGCATTTTGCCTCCCATAGCAAAAGAATGCCGCTACAATAGCGCGGCGTCCTTCAGGGTTATTGATGTATATCAAGGCACTTTCCAAATACTCCTTTATGGGTAGATGACTGATTAATAAACATTTTTAGATAAGTTATGGAAATTTCAGGCTTTGCCTGCGTTTTGTCCTGTTTGAATAGTGTTAGGGTTAACAGACCATTGGTGCTCAGGAGCGTCTTTTATGCAGCCTTCTTCTTTAAAAAGCATTTATCACGTTCGCTTGCCGGAGCGTGAAGGACTCTGGCAGATTGACATCCGCGACGGCAAAATCGCGGCTATATCGCCCCAGACTCAAAGCACGCCTTCCGCCGATGCGCTGGATGCGGAAGGCGGGCTGGCTTTCCCGCCGTTTATCGAACCTCATATCCATCTTGATACCACGCAAACCGCAGGCGAGCCGGCATGGAACGCCTCCGGTACGCTGTTTGAAGGCATCGAACGCTGGGCAGAACGCAAGGCGCTGCTGAACCACGAAGATGTGAAAACGCGCGCTTACCAGACGCTAAAATGGCAAATCGCTAACGGCATCCAGCACGTGCGTACGCATGTGGACGTTTCCGACCCTGGTCTTACCGCGTTGCGGGCCATGCTGGAAGTAAAAAGTGAAATGGCGCCCTGGGTAGATATACAGATTGTGGCTTTTCCGCAGGAGGGCATCCTCTCTTATCCGGACGGCGAAGCGCTGCTGGAAGAGGCGCTAAGGCTCGGCGCGGACGTGGTTGGCGCTATTCCGCATTTCGAATTCACCCGTGAATATGGCGTCGAGTCGTTACACAAAACCTTCGCGCTGGCGCAGAAATATCAGCGCATGATTGACGTTCACTGCGATGAGATAGATGACGAACAGTCGCGCTTTGTCGAAACCGTCGCGGCACTGGCGCTGCGCGAAAAGATGGGCGCGCGCGTTACCGCCAGTCACACTACGGCAATGCATTCATATAACGGCGCTTATACCTCGCGGCTGTTTCGTCTGCTGAAGCTTTCCGGCATCAATTTTGTCGCCAATCCGCTGGTTAATATCCATCTTCAGGGGCGTTTTGACAGTTATCCCAAACGGCGTGGCATAACGCGCGTAAAGGAGATGCTGGAAGCGGATATCAACGTCTGCTTTGGTCACGATGATGTTTTCGATCCGTGGTATCCGCTTGGCACCGCCAATATGCTCCAGGTGCTGCATATGGGAATGCATGTTTGCCAGCTAATGGGCTATGGTCAGCTGAATGAAGGAATGAAACTTGTCACCGACTACAGCGCCAGAACCTTGCAGCTGACGGATTATGGTATCCGGCCCGGCAACAGCGCTAACCTGGTTATCCTGCCTGCGGAAAATGGGTTTGACGCGCTGCGCCGCCAGGTGCCAACGCGCTATTCAATTCGTCAGGGAAGGGTGATTGCAAAAACGCAGCCTGCGGTAACGACGATCCATTTGCAGGAGAGCGAACAGGTGGATTTCCGGCGCTAGCCGCATGGATAAAAAAGGCCGGTTACCCGGCCTTTTTTATTAATGTGAGGACATATGGCCATGCAGCTTGTGCTTGCTGACAAAGCCCAGCAGCAGACACATCACAAAGACCACGGCGTACAGCAGATTAGAGGTAAACAGGGCAGCATGAGCGCCGTGCTTATCCACAATCGGGCCGGTGACGACAAAGGTCAGCATGGTGCCAACGGTGCCGCAGGTCAGGATAAAGTTCACCAGTTTAGGGGAAGAGACTTTAGTCTGTAGCGAACCCAGCGTAATCAACGTGGTGTAGATAGCGCTGGAGAAGAAGCCCAGGCTAATCATAATCCACTTCAGCATCGCGGCGTCGCTGCTGCTGATAAACCAGTACATCAGCACGGTTGCCAGCAGGGCCAGTACCGTCACAATGCGCTGCGGATCAAAGAAACGTAAAATGGCGCTAAACGCCCACATGCCAATCATATAGGCGGTCCAGAAGTTGCCGACCAGCGCGCCGGCCTGCGTCAGATCCATTCCCATGCTTTTGGTCGCGTACAGCGGTACCCAGCCGATAAAGCCAAGCTGTCCCAGGATGTAGCACAGCGCGGCAATCGACAGAAAGAGTACGCCAATGCCCCATTTCTCTTTTTCTATATTCTGCACGGCGGCCTTTTTGCCCAGCACCGGGAACTCGAAGCAGAGCGCCAGCACAAAAATCGCTACATAGATCAGACCAATACAGGCATAGACCCAGTACCACGGCAGTGCACGAGCCAGCAGCGCGGCGGCAATAATCGGGAAAATGGTGCCCGCCATGCTAAAGAAGGAGTCGGTAAACAGCAGACGCGAACCGCGCTGGCGGCCTTCATACAGATGCGTAATCAGGAAAGTGCCAATCGACATGGTAATGCCGCTGACCACGCCCAGCACAAACATACACAGCGAGAAAACGCTGAGCGAGTGGCTGGTCATCAGTCCCAGTACCGACAGCACCATCAGCACGAAGCCGAACATCAGCTGGCGTTTGAGCGGCACGATTTCCATCAGCCAGGCATTCAGGAAAACAGCGACCAGGATGCCGGCGTTAAGAAAGGTGAAGGTGTTGCTCATCTGCGCAACCGGCAGATGGAAGTAGTCAGCAATATTTTCCAGCACCATGCCGGTGACGATTACTACCGCGCCCGTGAGCGCATAGGAAAAAAAGCTGATCCAGGTTAACCCGATTCGGTTTCGATTAGTCATAGTGTGGCCTGTGGGGTCAAAAATCGTGAAGCAGGACGCTCACGCTAAGCGTGGGCAGTGTAGCGGTAATCGTGATCTGCTTAAATAAATAATGTAACTATTCCCGAGCGTATTCATTACTTTCGTGACGAATATCACCGTTTTCTGCCTGGCGAAAGCGTTTGCGTCGCGGTTCACCAGGTAAATAAAGGTAAAACGCTGGCGCACAGATAACCGCCTCTTTACAATCAACTTTCGGCCTGTAGCCCTTAAGTAAGGAATCTTTCATGTTAAAACGCACTTTGACAGCGGTCGCCACCGTTTTTGCACTCTCTACGCTCTCTACGTCTGCTCTGGCGGCAAAGGGAGACACGCACGTGCTGCTGACGACTTCCGCTGGCAATATTGAGCTGGAACTCAATAATCAAAAGGCCCCGGTTTCCACGAAAAACTTCGTTGATTACGTTAATAACGGCTTTTATAACAACACCGTTTTTCACCGCGTGATCCCCGGCTTTATGGTGCAGGGCGGCGGCTTTACCGCTGATATGCAGCAGAAACCGACCAATGCGCCCATTAAAAACGAAGCGGACAATGGCCTGCTGAACAAGCGCGGCACCATCGCCATGGCCCGCACCGCCGATAAAGACAGCGCCACCAGCCAGTTCTTTATTAACGTCGCCGACAACGCCTTCCTGGATCACGGCCAGCGTGACTTTGGCTACGCCGTCTTTGGTAAAGTTATCAAAGGCCAGGACGTCGCGGATAAAATCGCCCAGGTGCCGACGCAGAACGTAGGGCCTTACCAGAACGTTCCCGTTAAGCCTGTAGTTATCCTTTCCGCAAAAGTCCTGCCTTAACGCTCCGCATGGGGGATTGCTGCTTATACTTAATGCTTCAGCAGCAATTACCCCTTCAAGGAGAAACCATGTCTAAAAAGCTCACCGATAAGCAAAAAAACACCCTCTGGCAGCAGCGCCTGCCAAATAATTTCCTGGCGAGCTTTTTATTAAGCGGCGCTTTGCCCGAGCTGGGCGCGCGCAATCCGGGTTTGCCTCACCTGCGGGCGATGCACCGTGAACTTTTCCAGGACGTGCTGGACGATGCCGGTGAACTGCGTCAGGTAGATATCACTATTGGCGACACGCCCTGCTGTCATTTCGAATATATCGAAAAAGAGGGAAATGCGCTGATGCAGGCGCTGGAAGAGGAAAACGGCCTTGCCGATCTTCCGCCTGAGCAGCTGGCCGAAAGGTTGGCCTGGTACTACTGCGAGCTGACCGTGCTGCACCCTTTTTTACGCGGTAACGGACGTGCCCAGCGTCTGTTCTTTGAACAGCTGATTATCCACGCCGGCTACGATATTCAATGGAACCGCATTGACCGTGAAAGCTGGCAGCTTGCCGTTAAAGCAAGCCTGGCAGGCGATCTGGCACCGCTGACCGACGCGTTTGGCAAAGTGGTAAGCGAGTGGGAATAAACCGGGTAGAATAGCGCCGTTTATTCTTTTCCCGGAGCCCGCATGCTGCTGTTGATCGACAACTATGACTCTTTTACCTGGAATCTTTATCAGTATTTTTGCGAGGCGGGCGCTGAAGTTCTGGTGCAGCGCAATGATGAGCTGACGCTGGCACAAATCAGCGCGCTGCGGCCAGACTATCTGGTTATTTCCCCCGGCCCCTGTACGCCCAACGAAGCCGGCATCTCGCTGGCGGCGATTCAGGCCTTTGCCGGGCAAATACCCATCCTCGGCGTTTGTCTGGGTCACCAGGCGATAGCTCAGGCTTTTGGCGGCAGGGTCGTTCGGGCGCGGGAAGTGATGCATGGTAAGACATCAGCGATTGAGCATAATGATGGCGGCGTGTTTGCCGGACTGAATCATCCGCTGACGGTCACGCGCTATCATTCGCTAATTGTGGAGTCGGCTTCGCTGCCCGAGGAGTTTGACGTCACGGCCTGGACGCTGCGTGAGGGGCAACGCGATGAAATTATGGGCTTTCGGCATCGTCATTTGCCGCTGCAGGGCGTACAGTTTCATCCGGAAAGTATTCTTAGCGAGCAGGGGCATCAGCTGCTGCAAAATTTCCTCAGGCAATAATATTGTTTGCCTTAAAGTGATTTTTTATGCATATTTTGTGATTATAATTTCACTTTTCTGTAACGTAAAAAAGATGAGGTAGGCAATGGCAGCGGATAAATTAGCGGTAACGCGCGCAACGTTTGATGAGGTGATACTGCCTGTTTATGCACCAGCGCAGTTCGTGCCGGTAAAAGGAAAAGGCAGTCGCGTCTGGGATCAGCAGGGCAAAGAGTACGTCGACTTCTCTGGCGGCATCGCCGTTACCGCGCTGGGCCACTGCCATCCGGCGCTGGTAGAAGCGCTAAAAACCCAGGGCGAAACGCTGTGGCACACCAGCAACGTATTTACTAACGAACCTGCGCTGCGCCTGGCCAGCAAGCTGATTGCCGCCACCTTTGCCGAACGCGTATTCTTTGCCAACTCCGGTGCCGAAGCCAACGAAGCGGCTTTTAAAATGGCCCGTTACTACGCTACTAAACGCCATTCGCCGTTCAAAAGCAAGATTATTGCTTTTCATAATGCTTTCCACGGACGTACGCTGTTTACCGTTTCCGTTGGCGGACAGCCAAAATATTCCGACGGTTTTGGTCCGAAACCTGCCGATATTATCCATGTGCCTTTTAACGATCTGGCGGCGGTGAAAGCGGTTATTGACGATCATACCTGTGCCATCGTGGTTGAACCCATTCAGGGCGAAGGCGGCGTAATGCCCGCGACGCAGGAATTTATGCAGGGCCTGCGCGAGCTGTGCGATAAACATCAGGCGCTGCTGGTGCTGGATGAAGTGCAAAGCGGCATGGGCCGCAGCGGCAAGCTGTTTGCCCATGAGCATTACGGCGTGCAGCCCGATATTCTGACCACCGCGAAAGCGCTGGGCGGCGGTTTCCCGGTTAGCGCCATGCTGACCACCAACGAAATCGCTTCCGTTATGGCTCCGGGCGTTCACGGTACCACCTATGGCGGTAATCCACTGGCTTGCGCAGTAGCGGAAGCGGCGCTGGATATTATCAATACCGAAGAGGTCCTGAACGGCGTGGAAGCGCGTCGCGAGCAGTTTGTTACCGCTCTGAAAGCGCTGGATGCACAGCTGGATCTGTTCACCGACATCCGTGGTAAAGGGCTGCTGATCGGCGCGGCGCTGAAGCCGCAGCATGCGGGCAAAGCACGCGATTTCCTGAACGCTGCTGCGGCAGAAGGCGTGATGATCCTCAACGCCGGCACGGATGTTATCCGTTTCGCGCCTTCTCTGGTGATTGAACCGGCCGATATTGAAGAAGGGATGAATCGCTTTGCCACCGCAGTGAAAAAGCTGCTGGCTTAAGACGAATAGCCGGAGGCTGAACACCTCCGGCTATTGCTCAGGCAGATTTTCTCAGATGGCGCGACAGCCAGCGTCCATGATGAGGTCGATTGCTCCACGCCAGCGATGAGATAGTGTGCATCACGCCCAGGTGGCTCAAAATCCTTTTTACATGCCTTTCCAGAACCGTTACCGCTCCCTGATGAAACTCAATCTGCGCATCCAGCACGTTGCTGTCAGAGTTGGGGCCATCATATTCCAGCCGCTGCTGGCAGCGCTGTAGGGCCACTTCGCAGGTCTGTAAATAGCGCTCGGCAAGCTGTGGCGTCAGCATGGTATGTTCGCGTGCCAGGATGGTCATCGCATTAATGTGTTCAACAATGAACTGGCTGTGCGTTACCCACAGTTTCATATCGGCCAGATAGCTGGCGTTAAATCCCGGCTCCTGCATCGCCTGATTCAGCGAGTTAAACAGCGCATTGTGCGCCTGATTAACCCGCATGCGTTGCCATGCCAGCTTTTGCGGATCCTGTTCGTTGCCCAGCAGCTGCCGTAAAGCTTCCTGATAGGTTTCCAGCGCGTCGTGGGCGTTCTGTCGCAGCAGGCCGCTCTGCCACTGCGGCCAGAGCCAGACCATGCCGCCGAAGGCGATCAGGCAACCCATCAGCGTATCCAGCAGGCGCGGCAGTAGAAAATCGGCACCGTTCAGCGCCAGCAGCTGCAGTGAATAGACCGCCGTGACGGTAAAGCCAATCATCGCCAGGCCGTAAAATTTACGAATAACCAGATAGCCAGCCAGCGTCAGCGTTAGCATCACCAGCAGCACGGCCGATTCCGGCACCTGAAACCGTAGCGTCAGGGCGGCGATAACCAGTCCGGCAAGCGTGCCCAGCGCACGGTGCTGGATCCTTACCCTGGTCGCGCTGTAGCCGTTCTGGCTGACGAACATCACCGTCATCAGTATCCAGTAGGGCTTGGGCAGATTAAAGAACAGGGCCAGCGAACTGGCGAAAGCGAGCATCACGGCAAATCTGGCTGCGGTACGCAGCGCCGCGGACTTCAGGGACAGATAGCTTTTAATAGCGGGCAGCAGCGGCAGCCGTTTTTGCCTGTCGGCCATTAAATCGCGCTGATAGAGCGGCCGCTGGGTTCGTAACACGCGGGCGATGCGGTTAAAGTGATAAGCGCAAAAATTACCCACCGGATTGGCAGGATGCTGACGGGCGATTTTTTCCAGCGCCCGCAGCTGTTTCTCCATGCTGAAACGCTCAGGTAGCTGGTGATACAGGATATTATCAGCAAGCTCCCGCAAACGGGCGGCGATGGTCAGCGCATTCCAGCGGATCACGGCTTCAGCATGACTTTGTTCGACCAGCTTCTGCACCTCTTCCGGCTGGTGCAGGCTGACGGCGATATGCTCCTGCAAATCCAGCGCTACCTGGAAAGCACGGGTCAGCCGTTTGTGATGATTGTCATTGCTGGCGGAGAGCATGTGCATCTGTTGATAGCAGGTGGTAATCAGATCGACCGCCTTTTGCTGACGAGCCAGCAGCGGCGGCAGCGCTTTTTCCGGGTCGGTCAGTTTGGTGAGCAGCGTATATTTGGCTTCGCAATAGTCAGCCAGCTCGCGGTAAAGCAGGCTCAGCGTTTCCCGCATCGGCTGCTCTTTCCACAGCCAGAACCAGAACCAGTTAAAAACGCCGTACCAGACGGTGCCCAGGATATAGAGCGAAGGCGGCTCCCAGATCGGCATGCGTCCCGCAAGGCTGAGGGTAAAAATTCCGGCAATTAAGGCGCCGGGCAGCAGTCTGCCGTGTAGCGGGCTGATTTCGCCGGTCACGCCCAGCAGCAGCGCCATAAAAAACAGGATAGCGGGCAACGGAACGGCATGCTCGCCCAGATACTGCACCAGGAAACTGCTGAGGGCGAACAGGCCACCGCCGATAAGCAGGCGCTTAAAGAAGCGTTTGTGCGGCGTGTCCAGACCGGCAATATTGCAGCAGGCAGGCACCAGCGAGAAGAGAAGGCCATTTTGCAGACTGCCCAGCAGCCAGCCAACGGTCACGGGCAGGCACAGCACCAGCGTCTGGCGCAGCGCGTAGTTAACTTCGGGATGATAGATGAGTCGGCGCCACATAATCTGGATCTGCTAAAAAGGCGCAATAGCGATATTGCGCCTTACTCTCAGAACGGCTTAGCGTGTGCCGTAGACAACGATAGTTTTGCCGTGAGCGGAGATCAGATTTTGATCTTCCAGCATCTTCAGGATACGCCCAACGGTTTCACGCGAGCAGCCAACGATTTGACCAATTTCCTGACGGGTAATCTTAATCTGCATGCCGTCCGGATGGGTCATGGCGTCCGGCTGCTTAGCCAGGTTTAGCAGGGTTTGCGCGATGCGACCTGTCACATCGAGGAAAGCTAAATTGCCCACTTTCTCTGAGGTTACCTGCAGGCGACGCGCCATCTGTGAGGAAAGACGCATCAGGATATCAGGGTTGACCTGAATCAGCTGGCGGAACTTTTTGTAAGAGATTTCAGCCACTTCACAGGCAGTTTTCGCTCGTACCCAGGCGCTGCGCTCCTGGCCTTCTTCAAACAGGCCAAGCTCGCCAATAAAGTCGCCCTGATTGAGGTAGGAAAGGATCATCTCTTTGCCTTCTTCATCCTTGATCAACACCGCTACCGCGCCTTTGACGATGTAGTAAAGGGTTTCTGCTTTCTCACCCTGGTGGATCAGCGTACTTTTGGATGGATACTTATGAATATGGCAATGTGACAGGAACCATTCAAGTGTCGGGTCTGTTTGCGGTTTGCCGAGAACCATTCGCTGTTATCCTCTGTTGTTATCGTGCCTAAATACAGGGGCAGAGTTCCCTGACAGGCGTTGAAATAGTCAAGCGCTTCCCAATGCAGGAATTTTATTCGGCTCTCTGTTGAGTGCCGGGCTCGTTATGTCGTCCCGTTTCGTCTGGTTTGTAGAGTACTGACGAAATTCAGCTTTGTTTGTAGCACAGCTTTGCATGGGTGTCTTCTGTTGTCTCGCTTCAGCATAGCGGGAAATCTGCCCGATTGTCGTTTTAGTTATCAGAACATCTTCATAAGTTAACTAAATGAATTAGAGGAACTTGTTACACCGACAGCGACAACGCGGGCAGCGACATTCTCCATTTTGAGAGAATCCTTACCCCCGGGTAAGCATCAGCCGCCGCGCGCTTAAGCCTGAAGCGCTACTTAATTTTCTTGCCTTCAATCAGCCGCTTGACCAGCGGGCCCATAATCAGCTCCATCGCCAGACCCATTTTGCCGCCCGGCACCACCAGCGTATTGATATGGGAAATAAAAGCGCCCTGCAGCATCGCCAGCAGATAAGGGAAATCGATATTTTCCAGCGCCTGAAAATGGATCACGACAAAGCTTTCATCAAGCGAGGGAATACCACGCGCAGCGAAGGGATTGGAGGTATCCACCGTCGGCACGCGCTGAAAGTTGATATGGGTACGGGAGAACTGTGGCGTAATAAAGTTAATGTAATCTTCCATTGAGCGCACTACGGAGTCCATTACCGCCTCGCGCGAGTGCCCGCGTTCGCTGGTGTCGCGGATCATTTTTTGTATCCACTCCAGATTGACGATCGGCACCACGCCAACCAGCAGATCGACATGCTGCGAAACGTTATTCTGCGGCGTCACCACGCCGCCGTGCAGTCCTTCGTAAAACAGGACATCGGTAGGTTCCGGCAGCGGCTGCCACGGCGTAAACGTACCGGGAACCTGGTTCCACGGTACTGCCTCGTCGTAGGTATGCAGATATTTTCTGGACTGACCGCTGCCGCTGCGGCCATATTCCACAAAGGTCTGTTCCAGCAGGGAGAAGTCGTTGGCTTCAGGCCCAAAATAGCTGATATGGCGGCCCATATCCCGCGCTTTGCGGATCGCCATGTCCATTTCAGGCCGGGTATAGCGATGGAAGCTGTCGCCTTCCAGCTCGGCGGCGTGCAGGCCAAGCTGTTGAAATATTTTGCGAAAGGCCAGGCTGGTGGTGGTGGTGCCTGCGCCGCTGGAACCGGTTACGGCAATCACTGGATGTTTGGCGGACATAAGCATTTCCTGTGAGCGTTATTCCGCCATTGTTAGCACGTTTTATTGTTCGTTGTCATCTGTTGCCCGGTAGTGAGCCGGGCAACGGCGGCTTATTCGATAAAGGTAAGTGCGAATAATGGCTTAGCGGCCAGTGAAGTCAGATCTTTGTCTTCCGGGTAGTGGGTAAGCAAAGGGAAGAAGACGGCGCCGCCGATAATACTTCGTCCTTCGTGGCTTTGCGTATGCAACCCCCACATGTTCTGGTAAGTCATGGGAACAAGCTTGCCGTCGAGTTCGGTATTGCCGATATACAGCATAATATGGCCGTCAATATGAATCAGCGTAGTGAACGGCCTGCCGTTTTTCACCAGATAATCCAGCCGGGCGGCGGGACTCAGCTTGCTCACATCGACCACGCGACCGCTTGCGGCTTGCTCAGAGGAATCGCGCGGCAGAAACAGACCAAACGGCATCATCAGGCTACGCATCTCGGCGGAACAGTCGTTATAGAAATTGAATTGTCCCCAGCCATAAGGTTTGCCCTGCATCGACTTGATTAACCTGGCGATATTGGCAGGAGTCATTGCCAGCGGCATGGGGGCAAAATCTTGCTGTTCTGTGTTAACCCAGCTGATTTCGGCCTTGCCATCTGCCGTTTTGACCGGAACAGCAATGCGAGGCTGCCCGTTTTGCTGCTGAAGCGGCAGGATAGTGCCGGGACGCGCGATAAAATAGAAACGGTTTTCTGTCGCGACAGAGACGGGCTCTCTAACCGCACTAGCCAGCTGCTGCTGCGCCAGCCCGCGCCAGCGGGTGACAAACATTTCATCGACCGTGGCGACGTCGTCACTCTTAACCCAACCCATCAGCGTGGGGGAGACAATATACTGCCAGGCTCTGTCTTTACTGGTTGCTAAGGTATAAAGCGGCGTACCCGCCCGAATTGCTGATACCTGTAAATTGTCAAAAGGATAGCCCTGTCCGGCTCGTCCTGGGTCATCAAAAGCCGGATCGCTGGTTGGTAATGCCCTGAGCAAGGTTTCTCTGACGGCAATAGAGCGTCCTGCACTTTCGTCAGTTATGGAGACGGTTATATTCGCTTTGACCGCATCCTTCCATGACTGAGGAAGCACGCGAAAATTCAGCCCGTAGCTTTTTGCGCTACTGGTTAAGTAAGTGTCCGCGACGTGGTTAATCGCATCTCTGGCTGCATGCGTCGCGATAATTTTATCGATATAGAGCGGGTTCCAGGGGGATCTATCTTTTTCCCCCGTACCAAAATAGCGCGCCTTTAACGCGGCGAAGTGCCGCTGCTGCGTTGCCGCATCTATCACGGGCGTGTTATAGCCGACGGCGGCTGGCGGTAACCACTTATCACTCTCCTGCGAGTAGCGCGCCAGAGGGAAAATGGATTTAGTCGCATCGACAGGCGTGGTTTCTGTCGCCGCTGGCGTAACATTATATACAGGCTGAGGACCGTTAGCCGGGTCGAACGAATGACATCCGGCTATTAGCAAGGATAATACAGAGTAGTGCCGCATTCTTTTCATGCTGGCTCCTTTTATTTCAGCGGACGCAGCACAATGATGCCCGGTTTGCCTTTCATATATTCGATGAAAGGTGAGTCCACAACTTTATTATTTATTTTCAGAGAAGAGGCGTTACGGAAGACGGGTCCTGTATCGGTCATGATAAAAATGCCAACGTGCGTCACATCCAGACCGGCTAAATTTGTATAAATGCCAATATAGTCCCCGGTCTTAAGCTGGCTAATGACATCCTGATTAATAGCGATGCCGGGAATGTAATTAATGTCTCTTTTACGAACGTCCAGCCCGTTAATGTAGTGGCTGCCATCTTCTTTTTGATTAAGATATTTAGTGACTTTTTTATAGTTGGCGCTAATTTCAGGCGTGACATCTTTTGCATTTGCAGGATAGCGCGCGGCCCAGTCGGTAAAGAAATGTCTTCTGTACAGGAAATCTACGTCGCTGTTCACATAACGTGTTTTCTTCAGCTGAGTAAAGAAGTCTGACTTGCTGCTGGCGTGGCTAAGGGCGTTAACGTAATCAATGAAGGTATAGCAGTCTACGCCGTTAATATTGACCACCAGTTTTTCTGGCGTGTTTATGGAGCCGATAAGCGTATTTGCGGCATAGGGCGTTCCTGAAAGCCGTGCGGACACGATATCTATTTTGTTGCCAATCGGTATTTGGCCGTTTGGCAGTATATGACTACTCAAAATCTCATCGACTTTTCGTTGTGAGGCGGGGTCAATGACAACAGGAGGCGTTTGACTGGAACAAGCCGTAATAAGTGTACATAACAATGGAAGAAGATGTGCCCTGTGCATAGAAGATTCCTTTCATTTGCTTGCGGGGGTTCATTGTTTATCTGTGCCGGATTATTTTCAAGTGGCAAAAAATTTTTTAATCTTAACTTTCTGAATTAAGATTAGTTTGTTTTTAAATAGTTTTTACCAAAAAGGGTATGATATTCGGAAAGGAAGTTAATGTTAATGAAGGGTTTGGGGTAAGGTGCTTTTATTACTGTAAAAGACGTGGGATTTTAAAAAGGGAAGGGTTTAAAACCCTTCCCTTTTTGAAGAGCTTTAACGGATATGCCCCCTGGGCATGATGTTGACGGTTTCGTGCAGTTCAGACCAGACCAGCACCGCTTCACCGCTGGTTAACTGGCGTTTCACGTCCTGAACTTTCTGTTCCAGCGAACGCTCCTGTTCGCCGTAATCGGTGCCTTCGCGCAGAACAAAGGCTTCAATCAGATTAGCGAGCGTTTCCGGGTCCAGTTCTTTCCAGGGAATAATCATTGTTGTCCAGCCAGGTTGAAAGCCATTGTGGAACGCGCTGTTCCAGCCACATTTGCGGCTTGCGCAGCGTTCCGCCTACAAATCCTACGTGCCCGCCATGCTGCGTTAACTGGTATTCCACACAGGCAGGGAGCGTGCCCGCAGCGGGAATAACGTCGTCGGTCATAAACGGATCGTCTTTAGCATGAATGATCAGCAAGGGTTTACGCACCTGCGGCAGCAAAGGCATAGCGCTACAGCGACGGTAGTAATCCGTTGCGTCCAGAAAACCGTGCGCCCTGGCGGTAATGGCATCATCAAACTCTCTGAGTTTTTTGAATCCTTTAAGCTGAGCTAAATCTACCGGCAGCGTTCCGGGCCAGGCGTGCAGTTTTCGGGTGGCATTCTGTCTGAGCAAGTTTAGCAGGTAACGCTGGTAAAGACGTGAGAAACCCCGTTCCAGCCTCTGGCTACAGGGTTCCAGCATCAGCGGCGCAGAGACAATAACGCCCGCATCCAGCAGGCAATCTGCGCCCTGTTTGCCCATCAAGCAGCCCAGCATGTTGCCGCCAAGCGAGAAGCCGACGGCCGCCGTGGGCACGCTTCCCCAGCTGTCGCGAAGCCATTGCAAGAAATAGCTGGCGTCTTCGGTCTCACCGGAATGATAGATACGCTTGAGGCGATTCGGCTCGCCGCTGCAGCCGCGAAAATGCATGACTACGCCCAGCCAGCCGCGCTGTTTGCAGGCTTGCAGCAGGCCGTGAGCATAAGGACTGCTGAAGCTGCCTTCAAGGCCATGAAATAAAACGACGCGCGGTTTGTGGCTGGCCTGCGCCGGGTCTTCGCTCCAGGCCAAATCGATAAAATCGCTGTCCGGTAGAGTGAGTCGCTGCCAGCGCGGCTGCAGGGTGATACGTCGGCGAACCAGCCGTGGCAGCAGCGTTTGCAAATGGGCGTTGCGCATGCCCGCCATGGGCTGAAAAGCATGTTCCGTCAGGTCGTTAAGATTCATTTTCAAAAGGCTTTCAGGATCCCCGTCATGCTGTTAATTTCGATAAGTTATTTGTCGACCGGGGCGAGGAGCGCTCATTACCTATGGAACTGAGTCTGTTTTTGTCAATGCTGGGTTTTTTATGGGTCGCCGCCATTACGCCTGGCCCTAATAATATGTTACTTACCGCTTCGGGTGCCAACTTTGGTTTCCTGCGTTCGCTGTGGCTACTGTTCGGCATTATGATCGGTATGCAGGTGATGCTGCTGATGGTGGCTTTTGGGATTGGCGGGCTGATCCTGCTTTATCCTTCTCTGCATTTGCTGTTAAAGGTTGCCGGCAGTCTTTATCTGCTGTGGCTGGCATGGAAAATCGCGACGGCGAAATATGAGAAGCTGGAGACCGGCGATGGGCCAGCCGCGCCGATGCCTTTCTGGCAGGGTGGTCTGTTGCAGCTGATTAACCCGAAAGCCTGGTTGATGGCGCTGGGCGCGGTCGCCAGCTTCAGCCTGGCCGGGGAGGCCTATCGTCATTCGGTGGTGGCTATCAGTTTTGCGATGGCGCTGGTTAACCTGGTTTCCGGCCTGATCTGGCTGGGCTTTGGCTCGCTGATTGGTCGTATTTTGCGGAGCCGCCGTGCCTGGACGATTTTTAATGTTGCGATGGGAATGTTGACGGCGGCCTGCGTGCTGCTGATTTGGCGTTAAAAGAAGTGAGTGTTGCAGCCCTTGCTGCTGGTCAGGCGACTGAATTGCTGTAGAACCGTTCCAGCCATTCCTGTCTTTCAGCCGCTCGCGCGCTAACGCCGTTTTCCGGCAATAAAAACCCGAATTTCTTCTAAGGACTTATCGTTATAACCGATAATTTTTAATTACTTCAGTGCGGCAACGGCTCTCGGTTACAAAGGCGTTATTCACCCGATAATAACGATAACCGGAGCAACATCATGGCGCGCAAATTCACTCTTTCGCTGTTAGTAGCAACGCTTTCTCTCTCCGCCATTGGCGCACAGGCGACAGACGTCACCATCGCTTATCAGACCTCTGCGGAACCGGCGAAAGTCGCGCAGGCCGACGATGCGTTTGCCAAAGCCAGCGGCGCGAAGGTCGACTGGCGTAAGTTTGACAGCGGCTCCAGCGTGGTGCGGGCACTGGCTTCCGGCGATGTGCAGATCGGCAATATCGGTTCCAGCCCGCTTGCCGTAGCGGCCAGCCAGCAGGTGCCGATTGAGGTGTTTTTACTGGCCTCGCAGCTTGGCAATTCTGAAGCGCTGGTAGTGAAGAAAGGCATTAAAGATCCCAAAGACCTGATCGGTAAGCGTATCGCCGTGCCTTTTATTTCTACTACGCATTACAGCCTGCTGGCCGCGCTTAAGCACTGGGGCATCAAGCCCGGTCAGGTGCAGATCGTTAATCTTCAGCCGCCCGCGATTATCGCCGCCTGGCAGCGTGGCGATATTGATGGGGCCTACGTCTGGGCGCCCGCAGTCAATGAGCTGGAGAAGGATGGCAAGGTGCTGACCGACTCCGCGCAGGTTGGCAAGTGGGGTTCGCCAACGCTGGACGTCTGGGTAGTGCGCAAAGATTTTGCCCAACAGCATCCTGATGTCGTGACCGCTTTTGCCCGCAGCGCGCTCAATGCGCAAAAAGCCTACCTGGATAACCCCGAGCAGTGGCTTAAAGACGGCGACAACCTCAGTAAGCTGTCGCGTTTAAGCGGCGTGCCGGAACAGCAGGTGCCCGGCCTGGTGCAGGGCAATACCTATCTGACCGCGCAGCAGCAGGTTGAACAGCTGGGCAAGCCGGTTGATCAGGCCATCATTGATACGGCGAAATTCCTGAAAGAGCAGGGCAAAGTGCCGCAGGCCGCCAGCGACTATAGCGCTTTCGTCACCGATCGCTTCGTTAAAAACCTCACTCAGTAAGGAGTCGCCATGCTTTCGGTTTCGCACCTGACGGCCAGCTATGAGGGGCACCTCGCGCTGGAAGATATCAGCCTGACCATTGCCGAGAAGGAGCTGGTGGTGGTGCTTGGGCCTTCCGGCTGCGGCAAAACCACGTTGCTGAACCTGATTGCCGGTTTTCTCAAGCCGGAATCGGGCAGCATTACGCTGGACGGCCAGCGAGTGACCGGGCCGGGAGCGGAACGCGGCGTGGTTTTTCAGCATGAAGGATTGCTTCCCTGGCGTAACGTACTGGACAACGTCGCTTTCGGGCTACAGCTGGCCGGTATCGATAAAGCTACGCGTCACGAAACGGCGCGCCAGATGTTGCGAAAAGTAGGGCTGAACGGTGCAGAAAAGAAATATATCTGGCAGCTGTCTGGCGGTATGCGTCAGCGCGTGGGGATTGCAAGAGCGTTAGCTGCCGATCCTCAGCTGCTTTTGCTGGATGAACCTTTCGGCGCGCTGGATGCGTTTACCCGTGAGCAAATGCAGGAGCTACTGCTGAATCTCTGGCGCGATAGCGGCAAGCAGGTGTTGCTGATTACGCATGATATTGAAGAAGCCGTCTTCTTAGCCAGCGAGCTGATTTTACTGTCTCCCGGCCCCGGCAGAGTTCTTGAGCGGCTACCGCTGGAGTTCGGTCGCCGCTATGCCGCTGGAGAAGCCTGCCGGGCTATCAAGTCCGATCCCACTTTCATTGCTACACGTGAATACGTGTTAAGCCAGGTGTTTCAGCAGCGTGAGGTGTTCTCATGAGTTTATTATCTACGGAAAAAACGCTGGTGCGCCGTCCGGGCCTGCGCTGGCCGTTTGGCCGACAGATTACGCTGAGCGCGGCGACCGTGCTGGTTTTGCTGGCTATCTGGTGGGCCGTTACCGCCTTTGGCCTGATCGCGCCGCTATTTTTGCCCGCGCCGCAGCAGGTTTTTCATCAGCTGCTGGTTATCGCCAGTCCGCAAGGCTTTATGGATGCGATGCTCTGGCAGCATCTGGCGGCCAGCCTGACAAGGATTGTGATAGCGCTGCTGGCCGCAATGCTGATTGGCGTGCCGACGGGCATTTTGATGGGGCTAAGCAAAACCGCACGCGGCATCCTCGACCCGTTAATTGAACTTTATCGCCCGGTGCCGCCACTGGCCTATCTGCCGCTGATGGTTATCTGGTTCGGGATTGGCGAAACGTCGAAAATTCTGCTGATCTACCTGGCGATATTCGCGCCGGTGGTGATGTCGACGCTGGCAGGCGTAAAAAGCGCTCAGCAGGTACGCCTTCGTGCCGCGCAGTCGCTGGGCGCGAGCCGCTGGCAGACATTGTGGTTTGTGGTACTGCCCGGCGCGCTGCCGGAAATTTTGACCGGGTTGCGTATCGGGCTTGGCGTTGGCTGGTCAACGCTGGTGGCCGCTGAACTGATTGCCGCCACGCGCGGTTTGGGCTTTATGGTGCAGTCCGCCGGTGAATTCCTGGCCACTGACGTTGTACTGGCAGGGATTGCCGTTATCGCCCTGATTGCGTTTTCTCTGGAGCTGGGGCTGCGGGCCTTACAGCGCCGTTTAACCCCCTGGCATGGAGTAACATCATGAACGAACGTCTGAAGATTACCGCGCTTGGTCCTTATATCGGTGCCCAGGTTGCCGACGTTGACCTTAGCCGTCCGCTGAGCGACGCGCAGTTTGAACAGCTTTATCACGCGCTAATTCGCCATCAGGTATTGTTCCTTCGCAATCAGCCCGTCACGCCCGCGCAGCAGCGAGCGCTGGCCGCCCGCTTTGGCGATTTACATATTCATCCTGTTTATCCACATGCGCCGGGCGTAGAAGAAATTATCGTGCTGGATACGCATGATAATAATCCGCCGGACAATGATAACTGGCATACCGACGTTACGTTTATTGAAACGCCGCCAGCGGGCGCGATTCTGGCGGCGAAGCAGCTGCCGGAAACCGGGGGCGATACGCTGTGGGCCAGCGGAATTGCCGCTTATGAGGCGCTCTCTCAGCCGTTTAAGACCTTGCTGAGCGGGTTACAGGCTGAGCACAACTTCACTAAATCCTTTCAGGAATTTAAATACCGCAAGAGCGAAGATGAGCACGCCCGCTGGAAGCAGGCCGTAGAGAAAAACCCGCCGCTGCTGCATCCGGTCATCCGTACCCATCCGGTCAGCGGCAAGCAGGCGCTGTTTGTCAACGAAGGCTTTACGACCAGGATTGTGGGACTGAGCGAGAAAGAGGGCGACGCGCTGCTGAATTTCTTGTTTGCGCATATCACCAAACCGGAGTTTCAGGTGCGCTGGCGCTGGCAGCAGGATGATATAGCTATCTGGGATAACCGCGTCACGCAGCACTACGCCAATGCAGACTATCTGCCTGCACGGCGTATTATGCATCGCGCTACCATCCTGGGAGACAAGCCTTTTTATCGGCCTGATGCGGTGTAAGGATCAGGAAGCCAGCATCGTTTCCAGCTGTTCCTGTGCGTCAAGCCATTCCATTTCGCATGTTTCCAGCGCGGATTTCGCTTCGGCCTGCTGTTGCAGCGCCACGGTGAGATCCGCTTTGCGGCTCTGCTCGTAGATAGCCGCATCCGCCAGCTTCGACTCGGCGTCGGCAAGCTGGCCGTTTAGCTTCTCCATCTGCTTTTCCAGCTTCTCAATCTGCTTGCGCAGCGGCTGCGTTTGCGTGCGCAGTTCGGCTTCGCGACGCTTCTGGTCTTTTCTGGCCTGGGCGCTGTTGCCGCTTTCCTGTTTAGGTTCGGCAGCGGCGGCAGAGGTTTGCTTTTGCAGATCGCTCAGCCACTGCTGATAATCTTCCAGATCGCCATCAAAAGCCTCTACCTTGCCATCGTGCACCAGGTAGAGGTCGTCAGTGGTGGAGCGCAGTAGATGCCTGTCGTGCGACACCACCACCAGCGCGCCTTCGAAATCGATCAGCGCTTCGGTCAGCGCCTGACGCATATCCAGATCCAGGTGGTTGGTTGGTTCATCCAGCAGCAGCAGGTTAGGGCGCTGCCAGACAATCAGCGCCAGCACCAGCCGCGCTTTTTCACCGCCCGAGAAGCGCTCCGTCTGTTCAGTCACCTTATCGCCCTGAAAACCAAAGCCGCCCAGGTAGTCGCGCAGCTGCTGCTCCAGCACTTTAGGGGCCAGCCGCACCAGATGCTGTAGCGGAGATTCATCTGCCCGTAAAAATTCGAGCTGATGCTGGGCGAAGTAGCCGAGCTTGATGCCTTTCGCCAGGCCGATATCGCCCTTCAGCGGGGCCAGCTCGCCAGCCAGCAGCTTGATCAGGGTCGATTTACCCGCACCGTTGCGGCCCAGCAGGCCAATGCGCGAGCCGGGAACCAGGTTGAGCTTGATGGAATCCAGGATAATGCGCTCGCCATAGCCCGCGCTGACTTTTTCCATTTTCAGTAGCGGATTAGGCAGGCTTTCCGGCTCGCGGAAGCTGAAGGTGAAAGGATTATCGACGTGGGCCGGGGCAATCAGCTCCATGCGCTCCAGCATTTTAATGCGGCTTTGGGCCTGCTTAGCTTTGCTGGCCTTGGCCTTAAAGCGATCGATAAAGCTTTGCAGGTGCGCCACTTTCTGCTGCTGGTTTTCAAACATCGACTGCTGCTGCGCCAGTTTGGTGGCGCGCTGAATTTCGAACGAGCTGTAGTTGCCGGTGTATTCAAAGATCGACTGCTGCTCGATATGCAGAATTTTATCCACCACCGGATCGAGGAAGTCACGGTCATGGGAAATCAAAATCAGCGTGCCCTGGTAGCTTTTCAGCCAGCGTTCCAGCCAGATCACCGCATCCAGATCGAGGTGGTTAGTGGGTTCGTCAAGCAGCAGCAGGTCGGATCGGCAGATAAGCGCCTGCGCCAGGTTCAGGCGCATCCGCCAGCCGCCGGAAAAATCGCTGACCGGCCGCTGGAGCTGCTCCTGAGAAAAGCCCAAACCGCTAAGCAAGCTGGCGGCACGCGACTGTATTGTCCATGCCTGAATAGCGTCCAGCTTACCGTGCAAAGTGGCGATAGCGTGGCCGTCATTGCGTTCGTTTGCGGCGGTCAGATCCGTTTGCAGCTGACGGTATTCCCGGTCGCCGTCGATAACATACTCAATGGCGGGCACCGCAAGCGCTGGCGTCTCCTGGTTGACCCAGGCCAGCGACCAGTTGCCGGGATAGCTAAAGCTGCCGGCGTCGGCGCTTATCTCGTTCTTAAGCAGCGACAGCAGCGTGGATTTACCGCAGCCGTTTTTCCCGACTAGGCCGACTTTCTGGCCCGGGTTAATGGTGGCGGTGGCATTATCCAGCAGTACGCGGACACCGCGTCGTATTTGTAACGATGAGAAGACAATCATAAGCGCCGTAATAACCAGAATATGTTAAATTAAACCATCATAAATGCTTTGCGGAATGCACTATTCCGCGGTGTCGAGCATGGTAGCGGAATTTCCCCGCCGTGACGACGATTTGGAGGGACTGATGTCGCAGCCGCCCAAAGTTTTGCTGCTTTTTGCTCACCCGGAATCTCAGGACTCGATTGCCAATCGGGTGCTGTTAGAGCCGGCAAAAGCGTTGCCTAATGTGACCGTGCACGACCTGTACGCGCACTATCCCGATTTCTTTATCGATATCCATTATGAACAGCGTTTGCTGCGCGAGCATGACGTGATTGTTTTTCAGCATCCGCTGTATACCTACAGCTGCCCGGCGCTGTTAAAAGAGTGGCTGGATCGCGTGCTGTCGCGAGGCTTCGCCAGCGGGCCGGGCGGTAACGTGCTGGAAGGGAAATACTGGCGCAGCGTTGTTACCACCGGTGAACCGGAAACGGCTTACCATCAGGAAGGGCTCAACCGCTATCCCTTGTCGGCGATTATGCGCCCCTTTGAACTGACCGCGCAGATGTGCAGCATGCACTGGCTGACGCCGATGATTATTTACTGGGCACGGCGGCAGACGCCCGAAATGATGAAAAATTATGCGCGAGCCTACAGCGACTGGCTGGCGTCACCTTTGCCCTATGGAGGCATTTGAATGGAAGGACAAACCCTGCTCACTGCTGGCGTAGTCTATCTTTTTGCTGCGGTTATCGCCGTGCCGATTGCGGCCCGGCTTGGCATTGGTGCAGTGCTGGGTTATCTGCTGGCCGGTATTGCTATCGGCCCGTGGGGACTGGGTTTTATCAGCGACGTCGAGGAAATCCTCCACTTTTCCGAGCTGGGCGTGGTGTTTCTGATGTTTATCATCGGGCTGGAGCTAAACCCTTCCAAGCTCTGGGAGCTGCGGCGTTCTATTTTTGGCGTTGGCGCAGCGCAGGTAATTTTTAGCGCGGCGATCCTCGGCGTGCTGCTGTGGCTAACGAAGTTCTCCTGGCAGGCGGCGATGATTGGCGGTCTGGGCCTGGCGATGTCTTCAACGGCGATGGCGCTGCAGTTGATGAGCGACAAAGGCATGAAGCGCAACGAGTCCGGCCAGCTTGGCTTTTCGGTGCTGCTGTTTCAGGATTTGGCCGTGATCCCGGCGCTGGCGCTGGTGCCGCTGCTGGCTGGCGGCGACAGCGGTCATACCGACTGGATGAAAGTGGGCATGAAGGTGCTGGCTTTTGCGGGCATGCTGATTGGCGGACGTTTTCTGCTGCGACCGATTTTTCGCTTTATCGCCGCTTCCGGCGTGCGCGAAGTCTTTACCGCTGCGGCATTGCTGCTGGTGTTAGGTTCAGCACTGTTTATGCAGGCGCTGGGCCTGTCGATGGCGCTGGGCACCTTTATCGCGGGTATTCTGCTGGCGGAAAGCGAGTATCGTCATGAGCTGGAAGTTGCTATCGATCCTTTTAAAGGCTTGCTGCTCGGGCTGTTTTTTATCTCGGTCGGCATGGCCCTGAATCTGGGCGTGCTTTATACCCATATCGTTGAAATTCTCGTCGGCGTAGTGGTGCTGGTGGCGATTAAAGCGGGCGTGCTTTATCTGCTCTCCCGTATTTTTGGCCTGCGCAGTTCGGAGCGGCTACAGTTTTCTGCGGTGCTGAGCCAGGGCGGCGAATTCGCCTTTGTGCTTTTCTCTGCGGCTTCTTCGGCCAAGCTGTTCAGCGGCGATCAGATGCCGCTGCTGCTGGTTACGGTTACGCTGTCGATGATGACTACGCCGCTGCTGATGCAGAGCGTCGACAAAATTCTGGCCAAACGTTTTAACGATGGCGATGACAACGAAGAAAAACCTTTTGTTGAAGATGATAAACCGCAGGTGATCGTGGTGGGGTTTGGCCGTTTCGGTCAGGTTGTAGCGCGCTTGCTGATGGCCAATGAAAAGCGGATTACGGTACTGGAACGCGATATCAGCGCGGTCAGCCTGATGCGTAACTATGGTTACAAAGTATACTATGGTGATGCCACCGAGCTGGAACTGCTGCGTGCCGCAGGCGCTGAGACGGCGCAGTCCATTGTGGTGACCTGTAACGGCCCGGAAGATGCGATGGAGATTGTGCGTCTTTGCCAGCATCATTTTCCACATTTGCAAATCCTGGCGCGAGCGCGCGGACGCGTGGAAGCGCATGAGCTGCTACAGGCAGGCGTTACCCAGTTTTCTCGCGAAACTTTTTCCAGCGCGCTGGAGCTTGGCCGCAAGACGCTGATGTCGCTGGGCATGCATCCGCATCAGGCATTTCGCGCGCAGCAACATTTTCGTCGCCTGGATATGCGTATGCTGCGTGAGCTGATGCCGAACCACGGTGATAGCCAGCAGATTTCGCGCGTGAAAGAGGCCAGGCGCGAGCTGGAAGATATTTTCCAGGCCGAGATGCAGCGTGAAAAGCGCCAGTTTGACGGCTGGGATGAGTTTGAATAGGCCGGGGCGAACGAATTCGTCCTTTTTTGAGTTGGCACAGCTTTGCGTTTGCAGGTACAGGCAAAGCAATGCCTGATTATTTAAGTCGGGAAGCGTATGCGTAAAAGATTTATTGCCGGTGCGACTTGTCCAAAGTGCCAGGCAAAAGATACCCTTGCTCTGTGGGTCGAAAATAATGTCGATGTAGTTGAATGCGTTAAGTGCGGCCATCAGATGCGTGAAGCGGACAAACACGTTCGTGACGAGGTTCGCATCAACGAGCAAGTGATCGGAATTTTTCATCCTGAGTAGCGTTATGGCTCAGCTTTTTTTAAGCTGTATCGTACAGCGGCGTTGAAATTTATTACAATCAACGCAAACTTAGAGCCTGCTGGCGAATCCGTCAGCGTTTAAGGCTCAAGCTCTCAACGGTTAGGAGTAATCATGAAAGTAGCAAAAGACCTGGTAGTCAGCCTGGCATATCAGGTACGTACAGAAGACGGTGTGTTGGTTGATGAGTCTCCGGTGACCGCACCGTTGGACTATCTGCACGGTCATGGTTCCCTGATTTCTGGTCTGGAAAAGGCGCTGGAAAATCACGAGGCTGGCGATAAGTTCGAAGTCCACATTGCGGCGAACGAAGCTTACGGCCAGTACGACGACAACCTGGTGCAGCGCGTTCCAAAAGACGTGTTCATGGGCGTTGATGAACTGCAGGTTGGCATGCGCTTCCTGGCGGAAACCGATCAGGGACCGGTACCGGTCGAAATCACCGAGGTAGAAGATGACCACGTGGTGGTTGACGGTAACCACATGCTGGCGGGCCAGGATCTGAACTTTAACGTTGAGGTTGTTGCGATTCGTGAAGCGACCGAAGAAGAACTGGCTCACGGCCACGTTCACGGCGAGCACGATCATCATCATGACCACGATCAGGACCACGACCACGGTAAAGGCGGTTGCGGCACCGGCGGCTGTGGCTGCAGCCACTAAGTCGTAGACGTTCGCAAAAGGCCGCCCGAGGGCGGCCTTTTTGTTGGCAGCGATCCTGCCTGGTTCTCCAGCGGCGAAGGGCTGTCAGTAGTGGGGCGGCGGCGTTTCTTCTGACTGTGAGGCCATCATGGAAGGCGCAGCTGATTTCAACTTGTCGGTCAGCAGACGCATTTGCTCACGCAAGCGGCCCATTTCCAGCTCATGTTGAATCACCGTTTGGTTAAGCTCTTCTATGGTGTGTTCCTGAAAAGCTAAGCGGCTTTCCAGCATCTCCATCCGCTGTTCAAACAATGATTGTTGCATACTCGTTCCTCTTATTACCGCGCAGGCCGTTATCATGGCCGGATTCCTCCGATTCTAACGGTAATTAACCGCCTGAAACAGCGATGTTCGCGTTAATTTCGCTGGCGCGGTTGAAAAGAGCCAGCGGCGGCTGCATCTCAGTGATGAAACTTTCGGATGGGTATGTGGTCGGAAGTAATTAGTTTTCATTGCGAGAGTTATGCAGCTTTCTCGCGCACGGTTGTTATAGTACAGGCTCTGTTCTGTAAACGATTTCCGAGGTGAGAGGCTTCGGTTTTGGAGAAATGGATGAAATCACTGTTTAAAGTCACACTGCTGGCCACCACAATGGCCGTTGCGCTGAATGCCTCGCAGGTATTTGCGGCCCCAGCCACGGCGGCACCTTCTGCTCCGGCCGAGCAGGCGCCACAGCAGGCACCGAAGAATGCCGCGTTTAAAAATGAAGATCAGCAGTCTGCCTATGCACTGGGCGCGTCTCTTGGCCGCTATATGGAAAACTCCCTGAAAGAGCAGGAAAAACTGGGCATCACGCTGGACAAGCAGCAGCTGATCTCCGGTGTTCAGGACGCTTTTGCCGGTAAGAGCAAGCTTTCCGATCAGGAAATCGAGCAGACGCTGCAGGCGTTTGAAGGTCGCGTAAAAACGGCCGCTCAGGCGAAAATGGAAAAAGACGCGAAAGAGAATACCGAAAAAGGTAACGCTTTCGCCGCTAAGTTCGCCAAAGAAAAAGGCGTGAAAAAAACCGAATCTGGCCTGATGTATCAGGTTGAGAAAGAAGGGACTGGCGATGTGCCTAAAGACAGCGATACCGTTGTTGTTAACTACAAGGGTACGCTGATTGACGGTTCTGAGTTCGACAACTCTTACACTCGCGGCGAGCCGCTGTCATTCCGTCTTGACGGCGTGATCCCTGGCTGGACCGAAGGCCTGAAGCACGTGAAGAAAGGCGGCAAAATCAAGCTGGTCATTCCACCACAGCTCGCCTACGGTAAAAACGGCGTGCCGGGTATTCCAGCTAACTCTACGCTGGTATTTGATGTTGAGCTGCTGGACATCAAACCGGCCGCGAAAGCGGATGCTAACGCACCGGCTCCGACAGAAGCGCCAGCCGCTACCGAATCTAAGTAATGCCTCCTGCCGCCACTTCTGTGGCGGTATTTTTTCCTGCCTCAAACCGCCTTATCCCTTTATCCAGCGCTATTCCCACACAAAATTCATGACAAAGACCGGGACAGGCGTTTCTGATATTTGCTAGACTGACGCCCGCGCATTTTCTTCGAAACGAACCTGTGCTGGCCGCATGCAGCAGGCTTTTTTAAAGGTGGTGTCTTAATGTCTGGCTCAATTTTTACCGGTGATGTGAACGATCTGGAATTACTGGAGCAGCATCCCTTTGAACCAAATGATTTTGCGATTTTAAAATCGTATGAGGCAGTGGTCGATGGGCTGGCAATGCTTATCGGTTCGCACTGTGAGATTGTGCTGCACTCACTGGAAGATTTAAAACGCTCTGCTGTGCGTATTGCCAACGGCGAGCACACCGGTCGTAAAATCGGTTCGCCTATCACCGATCTGGCGCTGCGCATGCTGCATGATATGACGGATGCAGAAAGCAACGTCTCGCGCGCTTACTTTACCCGCGCCAAAAGCGGCGTGCTGATGAAGTCGGTCACTATTGCCATTCGCAACGGAAAACAGCGCGTTATCGGTCTGCTCTGCATCAATATGAATCTGGACGTGCCTTTCTCCCAGATCATCGCGACGTTTATGCCGCCGGAAACTCAGGAAATGGACTCCTCGGTAAACTTTGCCTCTTCGGTGGAGGATCTGGTGATGCAAACGCTAGAGTTTACGATTGAAGAGGTCAGTAACGATCGCAATATCTCCAATAACGCCAAGAATCGCCAGATTGTGCTCAATCTCTATGAAAAAGGCATTTTCGATATCAAAGATGCAATCAACCAGGTGGCCGATCGCCTGAACATCTCCAAGCACACCGTCTATCTTTATATCCGCCAGTTCAAGCATGGCGATTTTCAGGGAACCGAACGCTGATGCGTTTTACTTTGCTGGTCACCGGCCCCGCCTATGGCACTCAGCAGGCCAGCTCGGCCTGGTTGTTTGCGCAGGCGCTGCTGGCGCAGGGCCATAGCCTGGAAAGCGTTTTCTTCTATCGTGAGGGCGTGATGAACGCCAGCGCGCTGACGTCTCCGGCCAGCGATGAAGTTGATTTGACCCGCGCCTGGCAACAGTTACAGCGCGAGCATAACGTTGCGCTGAATATCTGCGTGGCTGCGGCGCTGCGGCGCGGCATCACCGATCGGCAGGAAGCCAAAAACCTGAATCTTCCCGCCGCTAATCTGGCCGAAGGTTTCCAGCTTTCCGGTCTGGGCGCGCTGGCCGAAGCGGCATTAAGCAGCGAGCGGATGGTACAGTTCTGATGAAGCGTATCGCCTTTGTTTTTAGCCAGCCGCCGCATGGTTCCAGCGCCGGACGGGAAGGGCTGGACGCCGTGATGGCCGTTTCAGCGCTTAGCGAAGATATCGCGCTGTTTTTCGTCAGCGACGGCGTGATGCAGCTGCTGGGCGATCAGCAGCCGGAAAAAATTCTGGCGCGCAACTATATTGCTACGTTTGGCGTTCTGCCGTTATACGATCTGGAAAACTTTTACGTCTGCTCGGCTGCGCTGGCCGAACGCGGCATTGCAGCAGACGCGTTAACAGCGCTGCCGGTTGAGGTTCTGACCCCTGCGGCACTGCGTGCGGCGCTAAACGATTACGACCAGATTATTTCGTTCTGAGGAAACTATGCTGCATACGTTGATGACTTCTCCTTTCCAGTGCGACCTGAACGCCATGCTGCGGCTGCTGGCAGAAGGGGACGACGTGTTACTGTTGCAGGATGGTGTACTGGCGGCGTTAAAAGGCAGCAAAGCTCTTGAATCTCTGCGGTTAGCCCCCATCTCTTTATACGTCCTGCAGGATGATGTGGTGGCTCGCGGGCTTTCTGCTCAAATTTCATCCGATGCGGCAGCGGTGAGCTATACTGATTTCGTCGCGCTGACGGTTAAACACCCTCAACAAATGACCTGGTAACGACAATATCCTGGTTATTTCTTGACACCTTTTCTGCTCAGCCCTAAAATTCCGCGTCCTCGTTATCTGACGAGGCGATTTATTACGTGTTTACGAAGCAAAAGCAAATTCCAGGAGCTATTTAATGGCAACAGTTAACCAGCTGGTTCGCAAACCACGCGCACGCAAAGTTGCAAAGAGCAACGTGCCTGCGCTGGAAGCTTGCCCGCAGAAACGTGGTGTATGTACTCGTGTGTATACCACTACCCCGAAAAAACCAAACTCCGCACTGCGTAAAGTATGCCGTGTGCGTTTGACTAACGGTTTTGAAGTTACCTCCTACATCGGCGGTGAAGGTCATAACCTGCAGGAACACTCCGTGATCCTGATCCGTGGCGGTCGTGTAAAAGAC